>Ga0209611_10009249_pt1 | contig 14983 bp, 12 predicted proteins | sample S1TSphgellanicum_3_FD_187693 | JGI IMG/M metagenome (GOLD analysis project Ga0209611, IMG submission 187693) | Host-associated microbial communities from peat moss isolated from Minnesota, USA - S1T2_Fc - Sphagnum magellanicum MG (SPAdes) (version 2) | ecosystem: Host-associated > Plants > Peat... | reverse complement strand
AATCAAAGAAAATTTCCTTTGACTTCGCTTGTGTTTTTTTGTTTCTTTCCCCCAAAAAAAAGAAAAAGAGAAAAAAGAAAAAAGAAAAAAAAGGGGGGAAGAAAAAGAAGAAGAAGAAGAAAGTAGGTACTTAGTCCTTGTCTATGGTGAAGCCCAAATTGTGGACTTTACTTGCCAAAAAAATTTCATTTTTTAGTTTTGGCAAAAGGCATGTGGTAGGCAAGCAGGTGTGGCATCACACAGATTTCACAAAATTTTAGAATTAATTAATTAATTTTTTAAATTTTAACTTTTTTTCTGGAAGAGATAATGAAAGGAGTGAAGTTGTTAGGCATGTAGATCCAAGAGGAGATGGAGATGGAGAAGACAAGAGCTTGAGATCAAAGAAGAAATGATGGTGATGGTGATGGAGAATACTAGAGCTTGAGGAATGGGGAGCTGCAACAAGTACAGCTACTTTAGTAGTAGTAGTAGTAGTAGACTTGATGAGCTTGGCTTTCCAATTGCTACCCAAGTGTGTAGTCTTCTCATTAGGGAGGAAGAGAGGGGATGACAAGAAAGAGAGAAGTGGTAGTAGGATTTTGAGGAGGAGAAAAAAAACAGAAAATGGATTTTGCTTAGGTATATCAGACATGGGTTTTCTCTAGTTTTGTGTGTTGAGTTGGGAGCTGCATACAAGTTATCTCTGTGCAAATACAAGAAGTGGGTTGTGAAGGAATCAGTGTTGTTGAGAAGGAGGGAGATGATATGCTCACACACCCCCACAACAAAGTGAGTAAGCTGCACTCCAAAGAGCCCCCATCACCAACCCATTTTTGTAGGTTTTTCAGATGTTTTCTTTCAGTATCTATTACAGGGTTTAGCATTGTTCTTGAGGATTTTATGAGCGAGACTTTGGGTGCACTTCACTTGGGTTTCAGATTTTAGGGTTTAAGGTTTTGAAAGGAAGTGAGAAGTGAGGAAAGAAGAACAAGGGGAACAAGAACAAGAACAAGAAGGAGAGGGGTGGGGTGTGAAATGGAGCTGGATTGGTATTCAAAGAAGACTTCTGCTTCACATTCTTTCCGATCTGTTGCATCCTTCACTTCCTTTATTGGCATTGTGAGTAAACATCCTCAACTTCTATCTTTCAGTTTTCTTTGAATGTTTTTAGCACAGTGGCAAGGTGTTATAGTACCTACCCCTTCAGATATAGTTGAATAGATTCTTGTTGCAATTATGTCTCTAGATTCTTTGTTGCATTACACAGTCCATTTGTGCAGATAGAAAACTAGAATATGTATTCTTGAATGGGTAGATGGGACTGAAAACAAATTCTACTCAGACGGTGACTTCATTACACTCATCAATGTTGGGATGTGATCGAGACATGTTGCCCATGAGTAGATTCCTCTGCGGACATCATCAGAATTGATTGTGAAGCAGCTCCATGTTTTTTTAGGGCTGGAAAATTGTTATCCTTCTAGTGTTTTTGCCCCCTTAAGACAATTCAAGATGCATTTTGTTGGAACCCAATGTGGTCTCTGACTCAGTGTGACTGCTGGTGGTATGCAGGTACGACAACAACTGATGCTAGTGAAGCCGTTGTATCGACAGCTATCGAGCTCAGTGTCGTCTAGATCAATATCATCAACTTCAGCAATAAGGAAGGGGAATGACTTTCAACCAAAGTGTATGTCACTTCGGAGATCTCAGAAGTGGGTGTATTCACAATTTGATGACAGATCTCGACGGAAAGGGCAAACTTGTTTTGCTTGTGTTCTTCATATCTAGGATATTGATGGTTGTTGGTTGTAATTGATTGTAGCCTTTGTAAACCATGTTAGGTGCTTCTGCGATCAGAAGACATGGTACCAAGAGCTAAATAATTGTAAAGCTATGATGACATTTGATAAACTGTATATATGACTAGACATTTCTCATCAGCCCTGGTGGATGGCATGAGGCTACAACTGAGTTGCTATTGGGAATTGATCGGTTTGTAGCCACATGCCATCCACCGATGCAGGTCTCTTATTCCAGCTTCATTTTGAGAGAAGTCAAAATTGATATCTAATTGCTTGAACTCCATGATACCAAATAGTGTATTTCTGGATTGGCTGATCACCTGACAGTTGCTTTAGTGGTGAGGATGAGATTCGATCAATTGGTAAGGAGGCCTGTGGTGTTTTGCCACTTTCATGAAATACATGTCAGTTAACTGAAGAGAATTTTGGGGATTTAGTGTTGTTGATGGAGCACACACAGAGGTGAGAAGACATTTGCTTGGGTTTGAGATGCCCACCAATACAACATGTCTGTTGAAGTGAAGCTCGAGGTCTAAATGCCACATCCATGCATCTAGTACTATGATTCCATAGAATGTCCATAACTGGGACCTCGTAATTTGGCTGTTTATTATCACTCCACACACATAGAGAGGGAAAATGTATTAATAGGATTCTTGTAGAAACCAGGAAAATCGTGAATGCAAAACACTTGGAATTTCAGAAGTTAAAAAAAAAATGCTGTGAGAGCACTTACCTTCTTGGGTGCTTCATCCATAAGCATCTCCAGATTATGAATCTCATATTGAATACCATGTGAGACACACAGAAGGTGGCATGAGATGCTCCCGTGAGGATTTAGGGTTAAGGGTGTTGATCAGACTTCAGCAAGTGTGCACCAACTACTACTTTGGATATCTCAATCTCATATTGAGTATCATGAGAACACCCGCACTCAGTCTCAAATTGAGTAATCATAAGAACAATACACTTCAAAAGCCGGCGGGATGCTTCCATGAGTAGTAAGCAGGTCATCATCAGACTTCAGCAAAGCCTGCACCCAATGCTGCTGCTGCTGCTGAGCACCACCAAACCAATAAAAGGGGTCTTCTTTGATGTCAAGCACCTTAATTGTATTGTATAAAAACAATAAAAATGTAAGATTCTTGCAACTTGAAGCTGGCTTGGCTCGGCCTATTAGCTCAGCTGGTTAGAGCGTCGTGCTAATAACGCGAAGGTCACAGGTTCGAAACCTGTATAGGCCAGAGTTGCTTTTTTCCATTTTTTTCTCTTATCTTTTATTATTATTAATTAATTAATTCATAATAAAATAATCTTTCTTTCACCTTGAAGTGGTTGTTTTAAAATGCATCAATTTTTAAAACATAATTAAGAGTATAGTGCCAACATCTTGAAAATACCTTTTAATATTTTACTTGGAAATAAGGCAATCTTCACAGACAGTTGAAATCATAGTCAAATAATGTTTGAAAGACCGATTCTCATTCCCTAACCCTAATAAACTCGTTAGACCCGACAAAAAAAAACTCCTGGCAGCACAGCAGACTAATTCACTGATTGAACAACAACAATGCCCCCACCAAGATGCATATACCCAATATTGAGACAATGGAAATCAACACAGAAAAAAGAAACTTGTTCATTTGCATCATGAATTAATGCTGAGAACCCATGGATGCCTCCTCCTAAGTAAGATCCATGAAATTTACATGGACCAGACATGAGCGGTTGTCACATGGGAGAAAAATTGTACATGAACGACAACTGGCAGATGATGACATCCAATCAGACTACGGGGTTTGGTAAAGAAAGCTGCATCACTTAGAAAGCGGTAGTCACTACATTGATGAAGTCAAAAGTGTTTTGCATGAATGGATCCTCAATACATTGACAAAGTATGCATTCAGAACCTTTTTGTTGAGAGGTCAGGTAGACTAGATGAATAGGAACACCCAATGCATTTGAAGGGTGCACTAACAACCAGCCTCGTAAGTGCCAATTGAGGCTGATTAAAATACCCTTCACTATCTAAGCAAACAAAATCACATGCGGCACATGACCGACTCTTCCATTTTACATGATCACGTTGAAAAGGAACTTGTAGTTCTGTGAGCAGGAAAAGCAGGGTCTTCTTTTCTACAAATGGTAACAGCTGTCAGATCATGAGCAGCTATGACAGAGTTCTTGCCAAAAGACTTACTGGCTGCTGTGATTAAATCTTTTATAGTCCCATTGTCCTGCACCCATTCCTCCACAAAATTACTCCACAATGCAAGCATTGAAACATACACCTCCTCATATCACCCAACACTTCAGCTAATTATTTCTTCTCATAATCAAGCTTATCGAATTGGTAACAGCTGAGTCTTCTGACACAGCCCACATTTTGAAACACAACTTGGTAAAGACCAGAAATTGCCATACGGTTTAGGGTTTAGGATTTATACAGGCCCTAGGGGGTGGGGAGATGTGACTCACTGAAGTTCCATAATAAGCACCCTCCAACTTGCCACTAAAATGAGTGAGCACCAGAGTGTTGGCATCGATGGAGCGTGCAAACCTTCCAGCCATTGCTGTTCAGCACCCAGCAGCACAACCAAAATGCAGACTATCTCTTCAGAAGAATTCATCAAGTTTCAAATTGTACACATTCCAAATGAGAAAGAATCCTTCGGATTCTCATAGAGAACAAAGAGTTCATGCACTTCATAATCCTCGACAACTACAATAGAAAAGGGTGCATGAAGATTCCTGTTAAGAGGATGAAAAATCTTCACGTGAATTAAGGCATGGGAACTGCATTAGTGAGACCTAGAAATACACTATTGATCTTTATGCAAAGATAGGTTTTGCCAAGTGAAGTATAGGAATTCAATACAGGCAGTGGAATGGCCACGATCAACAGCAAAGTCAGCTTCATGCTCTGTCACTGTCGCTTCATGAACCACCACATCTGCCCCCCTGGCTGCAACAAGCAGGGATCGCGAGTCGCTTGTATCTCCAAGAATTACTGCAAATAACAATGCACTCACCGCACTAGATGCTCTCAGAGGGGACCCAAGAGAAGATCATGATAGAGAAAACAGTATTTTAAGACATGCCTGCTTCCACCTAAAACTCCCAATTGTAATTTCCAAAGACTTAACTAACTGCAAAGACTCTTCACGATTGAAGAACATTGGAGCAGGGACAAACAAACATGGTGTCATAGCTTAATCACTAATCACCTACAACTCCATTCCAAAAGATAAAAGGAAACATACCAACTTTACGTCCTTGACGTTGTGGGCCTACCACATCTGCCGATTTTACCTGTACAAGTGTAGCAGCAAGCTAGCATCATGTAATGTTCTGATCAATGGTCCAGGAGAAAAAGCAAGTGGACCAAGACAGAGAAACCCTCTCCTCCTGCAGGACCCTTGCCAGTAGTGCAAGTTGCACACCTATGTGAAATAGTCAAAACTTCTGTGTTCTCTTTAAGATCAAAGAACAAACAAAACCATGCAGCATTCATGCTGAGCAGAGCACCCCAACAGACACTTGGTGCTTCATGTTGTTGCAAGAGCACACAGAATGATCAAGTATTTTTGTTTTTTTCTTGTGATACCAAGTGGATACATACTGATTTAGGGTCTAGGACTAATCCTCAAGATACACATGGAAATCTAGTGAAAAAAAACAAATGACCATCCAGTTAAATGAGAAGAACATACCACTGTCCCGTCTCTGAGAGTCACATCACGACCTTGTTGCAGCATTGCATACATGGGCCCAGGACGCACCCCAGCCTCCATGGCTCGCTCCACATTAAATCTATCCAGTACCATGACACATTACATCAGTCCCAATGCCATCTTACAAGTCAACCTACACTGATTCTGCGAGGAAATAGCCAAAAAAACTTGCAAGAAGGGAACATTCTTGTGCTTAAAGAAGAGAGAAAAACCTGCCAGCATGTGGCCGTTCCTGTACCACATAACCCCAACAAGGGATGGTGTGCTTCAACAATCCAGCCACAACAACATATTTTTCATCCTCATGTCTGTAGCAATCAAGGAGCATGAACACCCACTGTCTGTTAAGCAACCTGCTGGATATGGATCCGCAAGCGGATCCTTTACATGATGGAGCCCTAAACCCTAAACCTAGTGATGGGAGCAAGCAATCAGCATTTTCCTGAGGGCACATTCAGGCATGGAATCTTAGCCTATGAGACCTACACATACTTTCACATGAGCATTCCAGATGTTCCAAAACTGGAGATCTTACACATGCCACAGTCCATCCTTTGAGCAGATAATGTCATTCCCAGAAAGCTCATCTTGATGTTTCTCTTCAATTACATTCCATTTGGCTGCTCTCTTCCAGGCTTTTTCCTGGCCGTCCCTCCCCCAGTCACCTCATTGATGACAATATACAAATAACCCAACCTTGGAGCAAAACTGCTCACAACACAAGCATAGGACTAGTGCAGCACTTCTGCAAATCCAGTTCTACATTTATGCTCCATGGTTACACATGCACTTCTTGCACAGCTTTGTCCTGCATGGCCAGAAATAGCATGATTCCATCATGGAGAAGAGAAAGCAAAGAATAAAACTCACCTCCTGCAGAACAAGTTCATGCACTACATACTTGATAGGAATCTGTGCATGGCACAGCTTGAGTGTGGTGCGGATCCACTGTCGTAGACCTTCAGGACCAAAAATCTCAATAGGGCGCTTTGATGGTGAAGCAGTCATGCCTATCATACATAGAAGGCCTTCCAACACAGAACCCAAAACCCATCCAAAAGTCACAATGTGCCTACCCACTACAAAAGCAGATGCCAAATTCTCCAAAAAACAAATGCAATTATTCACATCTTCACAACACAGACTGGATGAAGCATTTGTCAAGCAAAGACAGGTGATACATTTACTAGAAAATTGAGCAGTTACACATACCTGGAAGTCCAAATATCTAGGAGCCCACAAAGCAAATGTTCAGGTCAAGGAACGTGATGCAACACAAAAAAGAATTCTCAAGCAAATTGTAGAAAGATTTAGCATGTAGCAAATTGTCAACACCTGGGTATCTACAGTAAGGATACATGGTCACCGTGCATGTGTGTTATGAAGATGCTATCAATGCTCTTCTGCCGAAAGGGAGTTCGATGTAATTGTCGTTGCACTCCTTCCCCGCAATCAAACATGTATATTGTGCCATCTACATAAAAAGGCATGAGAAAAAGCCAAAGAGGTGTCATGTCTTTCATCACCATGAGACTTGTCACTCCCAAAAAACAAAACAAAGAACCCAAAACCGAAAAAAAAAGAAAAAGAAAACCGCAAAACCGAAAATCCTAAAAATAGAAGAAGCAAAATTCATGGAATCGAATGCTCATGGGTACATACCAAGGCGTAGCGCAATACATGAAGTATTGCGGCTGATGGTGGGCATGGATGATGAGGTGCCCAGAAACACCACTTGCATACCTCGGTGGTCGCAGAAATCAGAGCTCCAGAACACATGTGGTGGTGGTGCTGATGATGATGATGATGATGCTTCTTCACTTTCAGGCGACTGCTGCACCATCTTCCGAGGATTTCTGAAGCGTTGTTGTTGTCCTCTACCATTATCATTGTTCCCATGCAATCCAGCACCAACATTGTTGTTGTGGTTGGAGGAGGAGGAGGAAGAGGCAACCTTTCGATTGACCACATTATTGTCTACCTCAGGAGCTATAACTGAAGCAAATCCTCTTCGATGACAACAGTTTCTACTCACGAAGGAGCTACTGGATCTTGCAGAATGGCGACGTGTGAGCGACATCAAGAGACTGAAAGCGCGAGTCATCTTGTCACAGACCCCTCGATCACAATGCTTCACAAGCTCAGACGCTTTTGAGAATAAAGTTCTTCATCCCCCATCTCCATTCGCCCCTCCACATCATGGCCGGCAAGAAGGGTTCTCTCCAAACACCAGGTGCTTGATTGCCCAAGAACCAGCTGCAAAATACGAGAAGCTCCGAGGATCAGATAATTAGGGTTTAGCGAACGCCTAATTGGGTATGGATTTAGGGTTTCCCGAGAATCAGGGTTTAGGGGATGGCCCAAATGGAGATGAATTTAGGGTTTAAGGCGTATTAGGGTTTAGGGAATATGCCCAAATGGACATAAATTTGGGGTTAAAGCCGAATCAGGGTTTAAGGAGTGCCCAAATTGAAGATGAGCTGACAGGGTTTTAGGAATGTCCAAATGGACGTAAATTTGGGGTATTTGGGGTTAATGAAGAATTAGGGTTAAGGGGTCCCCGAATGAAGATGAGTTGAAAGGATGCCCAAATGGACATAAAATTTAGGTTTCATAAAGGAGAGAATGAAACTGTCACCTTCTGAGGCCGAGAAATAGCATGCGGAAGGAAGGAAGTTTGACACTGAATTTCGCAGACAAACAAGGCTCGTGGGTGCAACAACAACAAGTTTTTTAGTGTTTGCTTATTGCTACCGGCAAAAGAAGATTGATTACACATTCGCTGCAAAGGTGGAGTTAGTTATTACAGTACAAATGTCTAGAGTTTCAGGTATAGGAAGGAAGAAGGCCTTGTCTCTCTCCTTTCTTTCATGGCCAGCAAGTTCTATACAATATGAGTAGCAAGGAGCAGAAGTAGATTGCGTAAACAAATGTCTTTTGCAGCATAGACACAAACCTTCACAAAGACACAACAGATAGTGCAGTGAAAAAGAAGAAATTCAGAAATAAAACTCCCTAGTAGGCAACCATGTTACAAGCACGGAACAAGGCATGCCCGGGTAGGGGCTAGGGAGCACTGATGCACTTGTAAGTGGGACCCAAAGGCCTCTCCTTAACACTCTCACAACTTCCACCTAATTTTTTTTGTCCCACATGTGGATGTCAAATTACTAATTGAAAGTTAACTTGTCATTAGCATTCTTGTTAGGCATTCAATTCATCTAATCCAAACCCTTATGACCATTCCGACTCAATACTTTCCCTTGCCCCCACTTGCCCACATTAACTTGGACTTGGGTTTCATCATTAGATGTTCTAAGCTCATTTCATTTAAATTTTCATCATCTTTGACTATACAACCGCATCTCTATCGCTTTATGTTTGTGATATACAAATGGCATTTCGTTTTCCATTGGATAAATTGGCACAAGACCCTATAATGTGGTAGCATGGCATTTGTTCATCTTATTACCCCAATGGTGTCTCATTTTGCCCCCTTGTGGTGGGGCAACAAGGCATAGGGAAATGCCTATTTAACTCGAGCACTTTGTAACATGCAAATGGGAAATCTTGTAATAGAACTTCTTTTTACAAGCTTAAGATTTGGTGGCAAGTTCAAGTTCAGTGCTTCTTCCCCAACATGATCATCCTATTCATAAACATTTTCTTCATAGTTTAATTTTCCAATGCCCAAAGGAATATTTTTGAGCGATTCGCACTTTGGCACCATTTTCCCTTGCACCCATGTCAACTCTTACCACTTTACACCTTGAATTAGATGACCACTTCTTGTTTTTCCTAGAAAACTATGAACTAAACCAAGACCTTAAGTTTTCTTATGATTCCTTCAAGTTGACTTTCCAACATATGCCATAGTTATCAACAAATGGTCTGTTTATAATGGTTTTTAAACACCTTCAAAATTATTTTCACACAAAAGATTTAACAAATGGATTCATTTAGTTGTTTTAATTTTGCTTTAATATCGCACAAGGGCACATTCCACGTTGAATTACATGTGTCTTTAGGGCAACCCGCCTCTTAGCCATGACTAAGCCTTTAAGTGGAATTTGCCCCATTATAGTGAGGGAGGTACTGCATCAACTCACAAGTTGCATTTTATGCTTTCAATTATGTGACATTTTTGTAACACATTTTTCCCCGCCCTAGTTCAAAGTTGCAATTAAGGGTGGTTGTGAAATAGTAATCCACGACATCAAGTGCACCCTAAACCTCCACCTTAATTAGGTTTTTTTCAATTAGACGTGGCAAACATCTTCAATTTGATGTCAAAAGTGATCATATTTTAAGAATTTCATGTAGCAAATGGAGACATCATATAACTCATTTCCTTTGTTCATGCATTTTATGCTTTTGAGTCCCCACTTTTTTACAATCCACCATAATCATGAAAGTGATGTCATAATCATCCCATCTACTATGGGAATTTGTCAAGGTGATCCTTTGGGTGGGGCACTTTTCGCCTTAACCAACTTTAGGGCCTTATGTTTTATAGTTAATTGTTCCCTTTCTTATCTATTTCCATCCATTGTAGATGCCATTCACATCATAAGTCCCCCTTCAATTGTATCATATGCTTAAAAACATTTCCAATTTGAACTTTGTGCAATAGGTCTTTTTATCCAACCTCAGAAATGTGTGGCATAGTCACCTTTTAATTTGTCACATAACTTTAACACCCCATCCTGGTTTACCACCCCATTGAAAATAATTAAAATCTTAGAGGCTCCATTAAACACTTCATCATTCACATCATTTTTCATCGAAGATGTCTCGTTAGAAAATGTTCAATATGTGGACCTTTTCCCCATATTAGCTGATGTTCAAGTAGCCTTTGAAATTTTCACTCATTGTTTTGTGCAATAGCCATCAAATCTTTTACAATGCACACCTTCCTCCACCTTCATAAAATCTTTTATTCTTTTTTACTTTTCCTTCCTTCAAATGTTTGGGCACTTCTTGGGTTTAGGATCTTTTGATAGCCCAAAAAGACCTCTAACATGTAAACAAACCTCTCTCCTAATAACTTTTGTTGGCATCAGGCTCATATTGACATCCACCATTGCCCTAGCAACCTATTTAGGGAATTAAACCCTTGTAGTTTTAATCATAATTATTAAGTTCATGGTTGATCAATGTCTTTTCCTTCTTGAACCCTTAACATGAGTCGACAACAACACCTTTTTTTTTTAACAACACTTTAAAGTGACATGTGATTTTCTACTTGCCCTAATTCGAGCGTGTCCTTTTTTGTTTGAATAATTCATTGGGCAACAAATGGTTTGACTTCAAAATTCCATCTCGAAGTTTCTACGTCATTATACCATTTCTTGCATGTTGTCTAACAAGATACTTAAGGCCCAACATGTTCAAAATTTATCATGTTATAGCCCAAGGGTAAGCACTTGATGTACAATTCGACCAACTTTCACAATTTTTCAATTATCATCCCCAATTTTTTCAATAGCAATTTGGACATGACTTGGATTACCCCATCCCTCAATTGCAAATATCCTTCAATGTGTGTGCATGCATCCCATTGACCCTATGGGTATCCACCTCTTACATGCATTCATAGCAATGAGCACACGAGAACCAATGATGCAATTTACGACACCTTTGCCGCCATTGCATGCCACAATTTGCTTCAAATGACTCCAAATTGGTTCCTAGGAATTTGGACCCCATACCACATCTAAAGTGGGCCTAAATAAATAGATATACATGTTTAGGGTTGTGTCTACCTATTTTGTTTATGTCAAATTCTTGTTGACAATTCTTCTTTTATGTCATAAAAATCGAAGTTTGTGATGTATGTTGTTTGTTCATTATTTGGGACATGTAAAAAATGTATAGGATATGTAGCTAAAAGTAGGTCCACCCATGCTCAGTATTCAACCTTACAACAATATTTCTCACATCAAAGATTAGTTATTTATTTTTTCCCAACCTCACCCATGACGTTAAAATGGGGACAAGTGATAAATTAATAATAGCAACCCACTTGGACCAATCAAATCATCGAGCCAATCAATAGCAAGTGTTAAACTTTGTTGTGCCTTTCACTGGATTGATGGATCAAATTTATTGCTGGAGATCATGTGGTGTTTGGTAGGTTCATGACTTTTCATGTTGAAGAATGCCCTAATGTTCAAATGCATTGATGATAAAATCAAGGTTAATTATATTTCCCATTCTTTTGTTTGATGCTGATAACTTTTGCAATGGACTATGAAATATTACAATACAAAACACTTCTTATTCATGAAGGTGTTTTGAAAAAACTTTATAATGTTTTTATTATTTTACATAAAACAATTCTTTTTCTTTGTTGCCTATTGTGAATTAATTGTAGTACAATCATAATGTGTGTGAATAGTGTTGTTTTCAAAGTTGCAAAGCTATTTTTTCTATGTTCATCCATCACACAATCACGGTTACGAAGGAAGTTGACTTTGTAATGTAGAAACATTTTTGACAATCATAGAAAGATGACTTGCAAAAATTGTTCGTTTCCCTTGGAAGTGGTTTTGATATTCTTGCAAGCTTCCATGGGTAGGAGGAGGGTGCACAAAAACAATGCAATTTTGGGTGTGGATTTGGATTCTAGTACTACTATCAATTTATTTCATCAAATGCACAAGAAGGAAAGTGATGCAAAGTCTTTGTTCTCTAGAGGGGCAATGCAAAACTATTACTATAATCTTCTTGTCCATATGTTTGATTATCATGTAGGCACATGATTGGAAACAAAAATTTGGATCAAACAAAATGATGGATTAAGGTTAAAAACAAATGTTCACAACTTCATATCTCTTCATGTATGTGTAAATCTATTGGTACAAACACCATGTGTTAACGAAATTAACTCTCCTTTGTCTTTTCTATGGTAGTTCATGAATATGTATTTTGTAGCACCATTAATTGACTTCTTGCAATAGATATTTCAATGCATCTTAATTGTTTCATTTGGTTGGAAGTTGTGGTGAGCTCAAATTCCCACTACAAACGTCCAATTCACCATTTGCATATGGTAGGTTATTTCTCAAAGTTTGATTCTTTAGGTTCATTGGCAATAATCCCTTGATATGAGCAGATAATAAAAGTTGGATTCTATGCAATTTTGCACTATTGGTTGAATTTGCCAAATAGAAAGGTCTACAATTTCTCATTGAAATGCATGCATTTTATAGAACATGCCCATGATATTCAAGATGTCACTTAGTCATTGAATCAAGTTTGAGCCAAAGTTTTATGCCCAAATCCTATACTAACGCATAGTCATGATGTTATTCAAAATAATCAACAAAAGTCATGATGTCATTCAACATTTTCATGAAAAAGCTCTCCAAATTGAACAAGTGTTTGCTTAATCTTGGGACCAATGACCAAGTTGTAAAGTGGCAAAATTGTTGTTTGATTGGTGTGATTTACACACTTGCCAAGCTTGTGAAGCTTGAATGGTTTTGACAAGGTAGTGTCAAATACACCCATTTTTTGCAATGACAAAACTTTATTATGTAGATGCAGTTGAAGCATATCCAAACCTTTTGTCAAATGTTGATGATCTAATTCGCACTTATCCTTGGCTCTAATTATAATTTTGCACCATGTCAATTATTCATTAATGATATTTTTGGTGAGCAAAAGCGAGTTGGAGGAACAATAGTTGTGTTTGGAAATAAGTTATGGATTTTTTTGTGAATGTTGGGTTTAATTGTTAAACCACTATCTGAAATTTGATGAAGCTAAACACTTGTGAATATTAAAAAATGGCGAAAAAAACCTTGTAATTCACCTTTTTCACAATCTTGAAAAAAATAATTCCAAGATGCAGAAACTTACCACCAAAAAAATTAAAATTGGCCACAATCATCTCAATATTGTCTTCCCAAAAAGAATTGGATCAAATTTAACATGCTTATGATAACATAGGAAAACGAATTTATTTCTAAACAGTTGTGGGTATTTATCATATTAACAAGTATGGGACATTTGCATTTTTCTCCTTCTACTTTCCCCTAGTGTAGCTTCATGAACCATCAAGTTTTAATTTAACATGGTGGTTTAGGTACATGATGAGAAACTTTGAAAACTTGTAAGGTTGAATATAGTAGAAAGCCATTTAGAAATATACTAGATAATAAATTCCAATTGGCAAGGAACTAATGTATACAAGTATATTAAACAATCAAACCTTCAAATATATTAGGATTTGCCCACTTTGATTACAATGTACATGTATTCAAAACATGTACTCTGAATGAATTGTGTGAACTTATGGGGGTTACAATTGCAAGATAAAGATTTTTTTTTGAAAATAATGGGAAATTTTATTAGAGCACTTGTGTTAATTGTTGTTAATGAAATTGCATAAAATTAATTTGATAACATAACTTGACAAAAACGCAAATGAAAACTTTAATTGAACAACAATGTACATTGTTGTAAATATTTGTAATGTAGCATGAACTAACAAATTTTCATGTACTTCTTATCATTCTTTGTTTACATATTTCTAATGAGATTGTAACCTATTAACTAGATGTTACTGTCATTTCTTCACCATACATGATTTGTCAAAGTGCTTTGCATGTTTATGTTTTTGTTGGCTTTCTCCTTAAAAGGAGAGACTACATGTTATATAACATGAAGTTTGTTTTGTCTTTTTATTTTTTAATTTAATTTTCTTTTTGGGGGTCCATTCTTAGGGTAGAAACATTACATGACTCCTTGCTTGTTGGTAAATGATATGTTGGTTGTTTATTAACGAGCGATTAAGTGACTCTATCCAAAACACAAATTTGAGTGAATGACATTAAGATTCACAATTACCAAGATTCACAAACATTAACCACAAAGATTTATTTATTTATTTATAACTGGTGACCAAAAAATTTATTGCATGTGACTAGGAAAAAAAAGGATTTAAAAAAGAACCATGTGATTAAAATATTAATCTATAGATTAGAATAGGTGGTTGTTTATTTCTTTGGATGTGATCAAGTTGGAACTCTCCCAAATTGTGAGGCCCCTTTTGGTATTGTCAAAAAGACCTTAACAAAATAATGTGAACATTTGTAATTTTACAAAATTTAAACTAATGGAGAGAAAGTTGTTGAATTCAGAGTTTTTTTTTTTTTTTTCCTTCCTGAAAATTGATTAAAACAAAAAAAAATTGATCTAACAAAATCCTATAAGAACTCTAAAATTAATCTCACTCTTAACCACAAGAATAATATTGGAATGGGTGATCTTACAAAAAAAAGATTTAATATACTTGAGCCAATGACAAAAAGCTCGAATAAGACCCAAAAAAAAGAAAAAACCAATTACTCTCCACTTTTTTCAATTAGAAATGGGACCACCCTCAACCATGCTTGGGATACATGGTGACCGCCTTTTTTTTTTTTTTTTTGGGTTTTTTTTTTTTTTTTTTTT
>Ga0209611_10009246_pt1 | contig 14984 bp, 9 predicted proteins | sample S1TSphgellanicum_3_FD_187693 | JGI IMG/M metagenome (GOLD analysis project Ga0209611, IMG submission 187693) | Host-associated microbial communities from peat moss isolated from Minnesota, USA - S1T2_Fc - Sphagnum magellanicum MG (SPAdes) (version 2) | ecosystem: Host-associated > Plants > Peat... | reverse complement strand
CCCCCAACCCATCAATTACAATTATAAATTTCATGCATGTAATTCCAAGGTGGAAAAGTTCTTTTTGGATGGATAGCTACACCATCTTTATGTATTCCTTACCTATAATATCCATAGGTTTAAGAAAAATTTAACTAACGCCCCATCTAACCCAAGGCCATTATCTTTCTTTACAAGAGCTTTTAGAGTTGACTATAATTCAACTTCATACATAGGAATAGGGTAAACATGCCATTGATTGAACACATAATGTCCCAATCACCTCTGTCTCACTCAATCTTCATCCTTTCTAGTTGTGGTTTGAAGATAAAATGTAGTTCGCTAAAAAACACACCCACAATTGTTTAAATCACTCAAAACTAATAAAAAAAATGAGGACGATAAACTCCTTCAAAATTTGGAAGGTAGAAATTGATTTTTAACAAATGGATCATACACATGGAAGCCCATGATGGCTTGTTTAATCACCTAAAACAAAACAGGCACTTGCCCACTATTTATTCCCACATCGAATTAGATGAAGATTGGGTTGAAACATTTTGATTAAATAACCATTCACTTTTGATCATAAGGCTCAAATTGCACCCAAATTAAGGCTTTTAAATTGATGGTACTAAGTAAGTAATGTCTCATTCACCAAATCCACTGCCCCTCTTCCAAATGTCTTTTGGGCACTATAATTAGCCATTACAATTAATTTAACAAGGGGGATCTGTTTTAGATTCCATAGCAACAATTGTAAATCCCCTTGTTGATGGCAATGAAACATTTGACCTTTTTGATGTTGAATTGCACATGTTGAGCATAAACATGCGACAAGAAGTTGTGAAGGTAATCAAACCTTTTCAATTGCAATCATACTAACATGTTTCATTAACAGTTGTAACCACTACTTAATTTTTTGAATTTGGATTCAAAAAATAAATAAATAAATAGATTTTTTTTTAATAACATTATGTTAAGGTATATATTAAAAAATATCCCAAAATATTTCATTAAAAATATTTTCAAATTGTGCTTTTAGTGTCAAAAGTATTTTTAAGTAGTGGTTACAAGTTTTTAAAATTGTAAATTGTGTATTTTTACTCATTAGAAAGATGTATTTTTTAAAAAAATCAAATATTCTTTTAAAAAAAACGAAAAAGTAGTGGTCTAAGGGGCAGGTGTGGCTCATTATAATGTGATTGGACCCTTTCTAGAATTTTTGAAGATTTTTTTTATTCATGTCAAGTTCACAACATGTTGGCTTTTTTTATGTTGGATCCATGTTTCAAATCTTTACAATTTGTGGAAAGTTTTGCGGGCCATGGAAATACAATCTACCTAGCCACTAAATATGATGAAAAAGAGGTCATCCCCCTTTTGATGATAATTTTTGATTGATTGAATCCTACTATTGAAGCAATTGTACCACCATTTGATGAACATGATGTTCAAATTGAAGAAGAGGATAACAACATGTTTGGTGTTGGGGCTTTTTTTCCAGACTCTTCTAGGGCACTTGTTATTGCATAGCTCTCTTTATTTTGAAGGCTATCTATCCCACAATTTATGTGTACAAATCCTCTTGCTTGGTGGCGGACCCACAACGGTCAATTTTCGAATGTTGCTATCTTGGCCAAACAAATGCTTGGGATTCCTGGATTTCAAGGTGAGATAGAAAGAGTGTTTAGCCTTGCTAGTGTTTTGAAAACTCTAAGGTGTTGCCACTTGCAAGTGGAAAATCTTGATAGGACTATCATTGTGATGAAAAATTGGTCAGATGATCCATGCTTGAATTGCATGACAAATTCAAACTTCAAGGATTATGTCAAATCTGAAGTTGCTTTAGTAGAAGAAAATTCTGAGTTCATTGAAGAATCTGAATATTTTAAAGAGCTGCCTTGACAGTGATTAGGTAAGTGAATTAATTTAGCAAGTTTCTTTTTGTAATTTCCTTGACTAAAGCTGCTTGTGATTCCTTTTTTTCCCCTGTTCATCTTGATGCTACAGGGTTGTTGGGCTCCAGAAATGTTTATGTTGCTGATCAAGTTGCAACAACTTGAGTTGGCCAACATTCTGTATATGTTGCTGAACAAGAGCATGTTTTTGTTGTTGATCAAGTCACAACTTGGGCTTATCATGGGCATTCTATCTCTGTTGATGATCAAGTCACAACAACCTGAGCTCATCATGGGTATTTTGTTTCTGTTGCTGATCAAGATGCACAATCTTCTTTCTATTGCAACTTCTTGGGTGGCTGGATTTGGGGTATTTGGTTAATGTATGTTTTTGTGCTGCAGTCGGCAGAGTTCTTTATGGAACTGAGATTCAATTCCCCCACAAGCTACTTGCAAATTCCAGGTGAAATTTGTTATATCTTACCCATACACATATCTTAATTTTATCTTGAATTTGAAAACTGATAAATGCATAACTGGCAATCAATGAATGAATGAAAATTTTCAATAGATTCATAACCATCTTTACAAAGGAATTTCTGAGATTACCGGATGCATATCTTTTGTTGAAAAAAATTAAAGAATATGCCCTATGAATATCCTCTAGACTGGTTTAAAATACCATAACCAGCCAACACTGGTTTGAACCAATGCTCTGCAGGTATCAGAAATGGCACCAAACCCCAACAATTATCAGGGCAGTTGTGTAATCTCATTACCACTGGGCTCAAAACATCAGAGAACCAGTTCACAGTGCTTATATATAACCACCATTCTCCAGTCGACAAAAACGAAAGCGATGAAAGAATCAGCCAGAAAACTGCAGTTTTTTCATCAAAACCAAGATTCTTAGTTTTGGAAATAACCAGAAACAGTGGTTCTTTGATTTTAAAATTTCAAAAACCTGGAACCAAAGGTTACTATCGAAAGCAAATACCCACACAACACTGGGTTGAACCCAAAGACCTCCCAGTCCTTCACCCAGGCTGCTGCATTGGCTCTCTTTTCTCACAATGTGTGAGGTTCTCAGGTTCAAACCTCACATGCCCCATTAGTAGGTTTTGAAGTTCAAATGTGCCAAATCAACCTTGCACAAGTATGTAAGGTGAGTCCATAATTTGTCAGTCTTTAGGATACAGAATTCCACAACAGATCAAAATCCTCCAAGGTGGGTTTCATTGGCTTACATTTTTACTACAAGAGCTATCATGTGCATACAAACCATAAATCAAAATTGTTCCCTGATTTCGAGCTTCATGACTACAGTTTTTTCATTCCCAAAACCCAAAGCCTAATTCTGGAATCAGGTCCCCATTAGAACACCATACCTAGTGTGCTTTGCATTAATTAGATGAGGTGCCTCTCAAGCTTTTTTTTCCTCTTTTGCAACAAGCCAATTTGATTGGCCCATCACTCTAAAAAATGAAATTGTGAAGGCTCCCACAATAGAAGGCTCTATTTTGACATATAGAGTTCCTCCCGTTTTAGCCCACCTAGATAGGTCAAAGGAGGACAACATTTGCCAAAGCATATGGGATAAAGTGAAGTGCTATTGGAAACTCTTTGGGGAACATACCAGGAACTTGGGAATCTTTGCTCCTTGTGTGCTCCAGGCTATGCTGAACTGGTTTCCCATTGTCAGCCCCATGCACAAGTTGCTTACAAAACTCCCTGTCTGTACAGAATAGGGAACCTGCCGCATCCTTGCATTAGCAGTGTTGTTTTACGAATCTTCCAGCCACACAATCTTGAGCAGACTGTGGTCAGGCAACATTAATCTGACACCTGGACATCAATCTGCCCTTTTCATAACTCTGTTCCAAAATTAGCCCTTCTTCAGTAACCTGCATTTAATCACTGATAAGTCCAACAGAGACACAGCATCAATTAGCTTTTCAGCTCAACCAGAGCCCCAAGAAGCTCTTATGATCGCCACCTTTTGAGTACTGCAAAGATCAGAGCTGTGTTCCCTCAGTTCCATCATCTCCTTCAGTCCCATTCATGTGCAAGGCTAGGAAGGTAAAGCCAAGCTGCCAAGAACTTTTCGCAGATATGGAATCCCAGCCCCCGTCTGTGAGCTCACCATCATCTTTCCAGCAAAAGCCACATTTCAATAAATGTTAGGTCCTTGGCAATCTCAGGCATTGAGGCCAGAAGAGATACTGGAATGTAGAAAATTGCCCTTGTCAAATGTACAAAGTGCTGATTAAGGATCAGATACAGTACTTGACTAAGACAGGAAGGCTAGACAAAGAAGAGAAAAGGTGTACCATGGGTAGAACAAGACATTTGTGACCCTTAAGAGCCTGCAAGCCACATGAATAAAAGCTCTCAAATAGTGAAAATGTCTGCCTTAGCTTCAAAAAATGGTATCTACATCTTTGCTAATTTTGGCAAGTACAACATGATGCATCCAAGGAATAACTAATGAATAAATGGGTTTAAAGAAAAAATTGCTACACAAACTTGTAACTACGTGAACACCTTCATGAACTCCATTTGGGATTGCAGACCATGTCAAACAGCTTGTGACATTCATGCCAAAAACATCCAGATTGATCAAAACAAGTGAGGAAGATATGCAGAAGACTTGTTTCTGAGGTAGGCATTGCCTATCAATGTCACCCTTGTGAAGCTAAGAGTGAGAAGAGAGAATCAAACTCAACAGCCTTGGAGATTCTTTCAGTGTCTGCTATACCTGCTGACCTAGACCTCTAAGGTAAGGTTGACATAAATGAAGGTGCAACAGGTTGCAATAAAATGGCAATTTTATCAAGCATACCTGTTGTATTTGAGTTGCAGACCGTGCAAGGTCAATTGGTGAGAGAACATCAGTCTTTGTCAACACAATCTGGAACTTTGTTTGAGCACTGTGAACCAAACAAAACCACATTACAAATCTAGAACCAACCTATTAATTCTGAAATAACACTCAGAATTCAGCTGGGACTTTTAAATTTGAAAATATTGACAAAAAGAAAGCGAGAACTGGGGCTCATACTTATCCATAAGATAGAGGAGCTCCTCATCTCGGGGCTTCAAGCCCCACCTAGCATCCACCAACATGCATACTCGTTTCAAGCCCTTCCTTGTAGTCACATACTCCTTGACCTACTTACACCAATTTAAAACAAAAGCAATTACTCCAGCTGACATGAATGAGTCAGTGAGTCCCAAGAAAAAATTGTGACACTACCATAATGGACTGCATTATAGCAAACCGTAAGCAACTAAAAAGTTCCATAAATGAAGGATGCAAGCCAAGACACTCACAAGGTCATCCCATGCATCCTTTATCTCCTCCTTGGCATATGCAAAACCATAGCCTGGAAGATCTACCAAGCATAGCCGGGATCCCAATGTGAAGAAGTTGATTGACTATTACAAGCCCCCACCAGTTTAGGTCAGGAGCAATTGGCAGTGCCATCTTTAAGCATATGCAGAAAACAATCTTAACACGTCACACAGAGAAAAGTGGCAATCCAGCAGGCATTTATAGAGGAAGATAAGTAATGCCTACCACCATCCACAGCACTTCCTATGTTTACTTGAGGTTTCATCTGAAATAATCAAAGTGCATTAAAGGGATTGAAAACATCCATAAATCTGTGAAACAAATAAGGGGGGAACTCTTGGCAACTAGGAGTGACTGAGTGGCTCATCACCCTATCAGGCACCCCATATGACTACTGCCTCCTTTTGGAGGATTTCACCCTCCAACTACTGTAAAGGAGGATAGCATGGTTGTGCAACCCTTCCCCATTTGACCCAAGGTCCTCACAAGGTATTTTATTGATCTGGTGACCCCTCCCATAGCTCGGTGAACTATGCTAGATAAAATCTAGTATGATCTAATGGTGAATTGAAGGCATAACCACTTGCAAGGGCGCCACAAGTCCCAACCACTAGGACTATTGGATTGAAACAAAGATGATACTCTAGATGGGCAACATGGTAAAAATGTAGTCTAACTCAAGTTCTCAAAGTACCTGGGTGAGGCCTGGTTTGTCAGAAGTTCGGACAACACCCCACTGCCTGGTGAGTGCATTTATTAATGATGACTTACCTACATTTGACCTGCCTGCCAAGAGCAGTTGCATAAATAATCAAAGATAGGAAAGTTTCTATATCCACCCGCATAGAGCCCTTCCCTTGACAACTGCAATCATTTCAGAAGTTCAATAGGAACGCTTCCTTTTCACATGATGAGCATAAGGCCCTTTAGAAGTAAATATGTTGTTACCATGTTTATGTACTAGTCCATGACAATCACTTACTCTGACATCTGCCAGAGACAGGAAAAAATGGGTTGAAGCTGGTTTCTCCATTTAAATTAGATGAGCAGAACATGACTGCTGCAATCAGAAAACCCTCATGGCAAGAGCCATAAAAGTTGAAGTATCAAAGTTAGATTCCTAATAGAGAATCCCACAACAAGACAGAACCAGAATGTAATACCTGCAAAGGCGATTTCAGGAAGTTGTTGAGGGGGTAGTGAAGAGCTTTTTTTTGCAGCAGCAACAAATGTCAGCTTGTGCTTGAAAACCTACAGGTATATAGCAACAATGATAAGAAAGAACAGATGAGAACTGAGGAGAGAGCTCACTCAACTGCATGGCCATAGTATCCTGCAGACAATAGCTGCTGATACTTCTTATGCAACAGTATTTTTAGATTATAAAGTGAATCTTGAGTGCCACCCCAGTCAAAATCATTGACAGAAATGAAAGAAATACGTGAGCAGGAAAACAAATCTATGAGATTGCAGAGAAAAATCCACAGTAACAATTTTGGAAGGTAACCATTGTTTCAGTTCCAACAAAATTAAAACTAACACAAGAAGAATGATTGTGGCCATAACCTTATGAGGGTTTCTCACATAGCATCAGATCATTAGCTTCATCATGAATAGTGACTAGCTGTCATGAGTCCCCACTGACTTCATCAGCTCCTGACAGTGGGTGTAGTCAAGTATGTAATAATCTGGACAAAAAAGTTCTGGAAAAATTTATACTCAAAAATTTACATCTTGTCATGTTTCTTGAGCACCAGCAAAACTTAGTCATGGTGTTGGCTACCACTTAAAAGAGAGATAGCTAAGCAGGAAAACCTACAGTTTCCTGAATGGGAAGCCACCCTTCTGTGCTGCCATGTGGAACATCGTCCAAGGGTGCCCTCAGATCTGTATGATACCCTCCATTCCTCCATTCCACCAATCGTCTGCGCCCCAGCAGCTGGAGCAAACCCCCAATCCCAAAGTGCTTAGTCGAAATTATATAACATGCAATCTACTCATACTGCACAAACAAAAACTCCCTTCACAAAGCTTTAAGCACAACTCCAACAGAGAACTCATGTGCCCCTGATGTGAATGTGCTCCCATGTTGTAATGCTGGAAGACTCAAAACACAGCAAACCTGCATACATGGTCATCAATATGGCGAAGGAGCTGTGATGATGGCTGAATTGCACGGAAGGTTGCATTCTTCGACAGCCCTAGGTCTTGCTCTCCATCTTGTTCACTCTTATGGCTTGGTGCTGCAACTGCCAGCCAGCATATAAGATGAACAAAGAATTCTAGTAACAAAAAGCACTTTCTTGACCATTCTTTGACCCAGTTGCACCAAAGATAGTTCCTAGAAATGAGAAGCGGTTGATTTGAGTGAAGGGTTGTACCAGGAGAAGCGGCGCCATCCACTAGACGCTTACTTGTCTGATCTGATGGGTGCAGCCGCATAATGCGCCTTTGCCTCCTACGTGGCTGCTCTGAAACATGAGACCAGATGTGTAAAGTAAGCACCATACTAGCCACAAGAGAAACAATGAGGAACACTTTCCAGGGGCAATGTGAACATGCAGTTTGGAAACCCTAGACCTTGAAATCTGAGTATCACCAATACTCATTGTTGCAACCATAAACAGAAACTAAAACTTGTTGGAACTTTGAAGTAGCCATCTACAACAGCAAAGCACAGATATGGGTAGAAAACAGAACGATGAGATAAATCTTTAAGTTCAAATTATACATATTTCAAATGCACCAGTGATGGCAGTGGATAGCTGAAAAGATCTATGAACCCTAAACCTTAAACCCCAAAACAGCCAGTGTAAGAACCTGCCTGCGTCTTCAACTTCGGGAAGTCTCCTCCCTCCTTTGTCGTTAGCAGGGCCTGCTTTCTTTTGCCTCAAACCATCGACACGGTCCATTCTTTGTCTGGGGTGGACGAAACTGCTAGTTCGTCCCAGAGCCGGATGCCGAGGTTTCGTTTCCTTCAACCGACTTCGTTTGGACTCAGGCGCATCTTGGTAACCGGCGGCAACAGATGCACCTGCACTCCTCTTTCTCTTTGCAGAAAACCTGAATTTCTGGTCATCCCCATCTCCAGATGCTTCTCGACTACTCTTTTGCCTCCTACCTGCAAAACTGGCTTCCTTTCTTCCTGCTAAGGAGTTTCGCTTAGATTTATTACTGGAGATATTCCCTCCTTTCTCCTTCGCTTTCTGTCTCATCCGGAAAGCCAAGGGAGCAAAAGTGCGCACATTATTACTATTCTGATTCTTGACAAGATAGCGAAATTCCTCAAGGGCGGGGCGGCTCCCCTCTAATAATTCACCAAAGCTCACGCAACTTTGAGTCCAGATTGGCCTCCACCAGCAGGAGGCGGCCCTGACAGACAGACCCGAACCCCTGGATTCTTGACCACATGCTTGCAGCAGCAGCAGATCTCTTTTTTGAGTGTAGCCGCAACCAGAGAGCAGAAGCCGAGCTCTGAGCATCAAAGATCGGACAACTCCTGCCCTGGAAAGCGAGGCCATGCTGCTGCTGCAACCAATGTGCTAGCCAACATGAGAAGGAAAGCAGAGCGAAGATCCAAAACCTCCCGCATTCGCTCGCGACAATGAACAAAACCAACAATCGAAGTGCAGTGCGGGGAAGCAAACCCTAGGTGCTTCTCCAGTCTCAGTCAGGCGAAGGGAAGGGCTCCAGTGGTTGAGGAAACCCTAGGGGCATTCCCAGTCCCTGGGAGCCAAAGGGATTGAGAACAGTCGTCTCTTCTTACTGGCGTTATTGTTGGACATTGCTAACATGGCCCATGGGCATATTTATCAACCCAAAGCAATTGTACACTTTCCAAATCTATGGTGTGTTTATTAATAAAATTTTGCAGGGTTTCATCAATTGTACACCATTTGAGTCTAATATTTCATTCAAAATATACTGGAATGGTCATTTCACTATTGTTGTTGGGCATGCTTTTAGAGCATCTCCATCAGAGTACACGAAACCCCCCACAGTAATTGAAACTTCACATTAATCACTATTCCACCAACCTCATCATCCACTTTGAACTTTAAAATTTGCCCCGGCCCAAGCAAAAATTCCTCTTTCATCCAATAAGTTGCTATAGAATACAAGACTCACAAACTGACTTTCACCACAAATTTTGTGACATCACATTAGCATCATGCGAACATCCATGGGGCATGTCACCAGCACCTTCGACATCAATTCTAAACCTCGGTTCCTGAACTTCTAAATTGAAGGAAAAATAAAAATCATTGAAGAATAGTGACAACTTTGCTATAACATCTTGCACATCAACCAAGACCCAAAGATGAGGAATGTTTACAAAAGTAGCACATTTTGGGACAAGGTGTGTGAAGACTACAAAAAAAGCAAACTTGCTTGTGATGCTAAAAGACTTGCAAAATCATTGAAGACAAAATCAAAGGTCATACACACACTATTGTCAAGTTTTGCAAGTGCCATAAAGTTATGGTTGTGTTAAAAGAATCTAATAACTTTCAAGAAAACATTTTGTAGAAGATATTGGAGCTTTATGAGTTGAAGCACACAAAGCATGTTACTTTCATCTTCATTAGTTGTTGGCTTGTGCTAAATTGGGCACACTTAGGCAGGTGGACATATGTGATGACTTTTTTAAATCACTTCCATAAAAAAAAATGACTCCTTAAATGACATCGATGAGAAAAGCAACGACATCATGTTCTTTGGAACAAGATCAACGTCAATATTGTGGCTATTAAGAATGCTAGCACATTTGCAAAACACCCATAGGGTGCAAAGATGGTGAATAAAGTAAAACAAATGAACAAAAACAACAAGAATATGTTGTGAGTTCAAACGCATGTGACATTTGTCCTTTAAAATCATGGTGTGTAACAATACATTCACCATTAAAATGTGTAAGATGATCTTATGATCACATTGTTCACAGAGATTGGCAATAATGTAAAAGTGAAACTATAGCATTTCAAACACCTTCAACATCTTTCCTACAATAATTATGTGAGGTGCAAATTAATTTGTTTTTCTTTGGATGGGGTTTATGAATCACTCGTACAAAAATTGATTGACATGGATATATTCCATCAACAAGCAAGTAATATTGAACATTCTCATTCAAATGAACCATGAATTTCACATTAGACCCAACACTTTGCAAGAATTTAACAACAAAAGGATTATAATGTTCAAGAATGTTCCAAATCATTATTCCCCCAACAAGGATAAAAAATGTGCATGTCAAAACCATAAACTTTGATATGCAATTGTTCCAATGATAATTCATTATTATCTTTATCATTGAATTGGTATTATTGAGACATTGGGCAATTTTTCCATGTATAATTCACGTAATTTAAATTAACAAACATCCTTTGGAAGTGATAATCAACATTGATTTCTAACTATTTGTCAATGTTAACTTTATTTGGCTCTAGAAGGTATTTAAACTCAAAACATTCCATCACAACTTTGCAAAACCTCTTCATTGCTTCATTGTAGTAAACTTTGATTACAACCTACAATACTCATCACATGCATCAATAACTATAACATACGCTAACATGATTATGAGAAAATGGGGTGATTTGCAACTAGTTTTATAATTAGGTTTTTGAGTTACAATAATCATTTACAATTCATTTTTAATTCATTGCAATTCAATATATTTTTACAAGTGTAAACACTATTGAACAAGTTACATGATTGTAACAAATGCAACTCAATATATTTGAAATTGTATACATATGCAACTCAATTATAACTATGTAAAACCAATTATTATACAATTATTATATAATTACTTTGCAATTATCGTGATAATGTCATGTTGACGTTATTTTTCACTATCATCAAAATTTGATATGTGACATTATGTGAGATTTTGGGTGAAAATTCTTCATAAAACAAACAAAATAACAATAACAAAACTAATGTAGTCAAACTTCCCCAACTTTTTACAATGAACAAAAACAAACAAAAAAATAAGAATAAAATCAAACAAAAGAAGGGGAAAAAAAAACAAATCATGGACAATGTTGCAATCCTAACCTTATGTTCATCACCAAGGCTGATTAAAGATATGACGAAACAAGAGCAAAACAAGTTGAGAATAAATGAAAGCAAAAGAAACACCCAAACACATTCCCCTTGTGAGAGGGAAATGTGTGGAAATGCAAAAGGGAAACCCCAAGTCTTCCAAACATACTCCATTTATGGGAATTTTGAAATGTTCATAAATTTGGAATAAGGTTTAAATGATAAAACCTTGTCCAAAATGCATTTTCTTTATGCCATTAGAAAGGTCTTAAAGAATGGACATTTAAAATAAACTTGTATTCCCCATTCAAAAATCTGAAACACGTTATAACCAATTGAAGGGACACATGTTTCATTCATGCAAATTTAATCGATGTTATAACAAGAAGGCATGAAAATTAATTTGTGATAACTACTCATTCAAAACAGCATACACTTCAAATATAAATTTTCACTTACATGTGTGCAAAGGTGATTGTTCATGGGCCTACTTAACATATAATTCATTAAGTGATTATTTTTAAAGGAATGGAACTTACAATCCTTTGACAAAATCATGTGTGAGATGTAGATATAAATGTTAAATGGTGGGATATGGAGTTTGAATATAATTATAATTAGATATGTTGTTGTGTTAATTGGAAGCCATTTTTCATCAAAATTATGTCTAAATCCATTTTTTGAAAATAATCTGTATATCAAAATAAGTGTTGCTTTGTTTGTTTGGATGTGACCATGCCACAACTATCTCAAACCTTGAGCCCCATTCTGCTTTTGGTACCACTTGAAAATCTTCATGACACAGTGTGCACATTCAATGTTTCACAATTTTTGAACCAACATAGCAAAACTTATTAAATTTTAAATGATTTTCATTGCTGAAAAATAAATTAAATTTGATTTAGGAAGGTTCCAAATGAACTTTGGAATTAAACTCATTTTTATTAGAATGGTATTGGGATGGGTGACCTTGTAAGAGGTTTAGTGTAACTTAAATGGCACAAGTGTTCACTTGTGATATTGATATCCTCGTGCAATCATCAATGGATTAACAAGGGTATGTCCATGTGAAATTTGAGGAGCACATGGAAGAACCTTTTTTTTGTTGGTGATATATAGCCAAAAAGCTTAAAATTGAGAGTGTTAAAATCATGAGCTTTTAGAGATTTTCAATAGCCATAATTTGGCCAAATTTTTTTTTAATCACCAAATTTTCATACATGGTTCAAATAGGTAGCCAAAAATATAGAAGGATATATATTGTAATTACTTTGATATTTAGCTTGTAACCAAATCTCACTAAATCTTCCTCTGGATCATCACCACTTTAGCTACAACACAAAATTGACCCAAACAAAAAAACACTAACATGGAGATACATAAGGGATATCTGCAATAAATTATCCAGAAGGTCAGATATGTGCTAAATAAAATCCCAACGTTATATGTGCACATAATCGTTATTACAGGCCTGCTTTTTTTCCCTTGTCTGCCCTTGACCAGATCCAGCTATTTCTCAAAACAAGAAAAAGGAAGATGCCCAGACCCCAGACACATTTTGGGGTTAGTGCCATTACAAGCCCAAAACCTACAACAGGACCCAAAGTGAGTATGGGCAGCACCAAGATGTATTTGGACACCACCAAAGTTCAAACACATATTGGATGGGCAAAAGGGCAATCAGCTGGGAAAAAAAAGCAGGCAATACATTGGACGCAAACATCATGCTATTCATTGTGTGTGTATTCTTTACATGGAATGAAACACAAACCAGACTCAGAGGTTCTCTTTAATGTGAAGAACTGGCCAAACGAGGAAGCACTGGGGACACTCCTAATTTGTCCATACTCTAGTAACGGAATCTATTTTCTGTGGTAGGAATGGGGGAGGAAGCAACACCTTGTACTATGCAGGTTTAGATGTAGCACCCAGTTGGTTCTACAAAGCCCCATACAGACCTGGAGAAATTTTCTTAGTGAGGAGGGCATTACCCCTAGTCCCTAAGTGGGAGTGAGACCTGTGCTTAGAGCATCTCCACCAATGGTCAGTATGTGACCCTGCACTGGAAATCTTGGATGAGGTTCATCAGTTGAATCCAGCAAATCCACTGGGAGACAGATGGGACCCTGAAAACATATACAACTTTGAGAGCCCCGGAAGAGTCTAAGAAACACAGTCAAATCGTATTTATTCACACCTCACTATTTCTGATTCGCTGGATAGTTTGATTGGTCCAAGTTGGTTGCTATTAGGAGTCTCCCACCTGCTTGTAGTCCCGGTTGCAGTTTTATGAGTGGCATTGGAAAAAAGTTAGGAATTAAAACGTGGATGTGAGAAAAACATTTGCAGGGTCATATCCCCACTGTTGTTGGAGATGCTCTTAGAGGATGGCCACCAAGAGCCCTCTCTCACTATTCAGCCCATCCAGTGTGCACTGTTCAGTTTCTCCTCCATCGTCACCCATGAACCTAAACAGATGGATTGTACAAAGTGAGAGACTATTTAACTCTCACCACTTGGGCCAATCATTGTAGTTGGCCAATAAGAAACAGTCATTAATTGCTGAGGAAGAGTCATTTCCTGTTACTGGCACTCTAGAAGGGCCCTGTTAAGATGTGCACTTTCCAGGCCCCAAACAGTTTCAGAGTGTGTTTCTACAAATCTTCATCCAAAAAGTATTATACATGGGTATTTTACTGCTGCATTGGTACACACACGAGCCATTGCCAATTCTGGCTGCACCCAAATCAAAGATCTCTGGGACCAGGAGGGCAGGGCATGGAAAAGCCTCCAAGCCCTCCGGTTGACCTACCACGCCACCAACAGGAACAACAGAGAAATCATCATAGCGAGCATCCCATGGAATCCTGCAACTTACACTAACCGTTTTCAGGCAGGGGATTGGATCAGTAAAAGAAACTCTGGAAACAACACCACTCTACAATGGATATACCATGTAACCGGGGTCACCCCCAACACGGTACAAGCCAATGAATTCCAGAGGGTTACCCCCACTGGTCTCATTAAAGCTACGAACTCCCAAGTGATAACCCTCTCCCCTGAAGGTTATCACCCAATCAGGGTCCTCTTTCAAGAAAGACACGGAGCCCCATATAAAGTTGCCAAAGAGTTCCCATCATTCACCAAGCTTCCCATACTCTGGATTTTCGAATTTGGTTTCATTGATGGGCTTCCCTGGGACCCGGGAGAGTGGCACTGGCAAGCCTCCTCACAAATGGGTGACTCTCCTTTCTTCGGCTATTCTGTAAAGCGGGGCTACCGAAATGCAAGGAAACCCACCCAGAGCGCCAACATCTGCTCCTTCATTCAAAGGTTAAACCTGCAAAACTCCACCGTCACCCAAGTTATTGCCAGAATCTGGCATAACGCCCGACCGCGGAAGGTCGACACTCTCATATGGCTCACTTTAAACCGGGGTCTCCCAGTTGGCACATGGCTACAATGCATGGGGATCCTCCCCACGTGCAAGGTTTGCGCTGAGGAGGCCCCTGAATCCCCTCAACATTGTCTCCTCGAATGTCCCCTCGCCAAACGGGCTTGGGAGGCCTTCTATCACATATGGCAAAAATGGGGAGCGCCCAATGACATCATTTTTTCCTGGCCTTTCGTCTTGCTTGGTGAAGCTGTCTTCGAAAGAGAAGATGACCCTCCTGGAGTCCAAGGGTACCATGTAGGAG
>Ga0209611_10009245_pt1 | contig 14986 bp, 21 predicted proteins | sample S1TSphgellanicum_3_FD_187693 | JGI IMG/M metagenome (GOLD analysis project Ga0209611, IMG submission 187693) | Host-associated microbial communities from peat moss isolated from Minnesota, USA - S1T2_Fc - Sphagnum magellanicum MG (SPAdes) (version 2) | ecosystem: Host-associated > Plants > Peat... | reverse complement strand
TTTTTTGGTTTTTGAATTTAAAAGAAACCTTTGATTTCAATTTTTTTTTTTTTTTTTTTTTTTGATGGAGCCTGGGGTTTGGTCTTGAGATTGGTTTTTTGGAATTACAAAATCTTCAATTTTAGTTGTTTTAACAAAGAATTTATAATTGATTTGCTTAAGACACAGTTTGATTCCATTTCCATTACACACAACTAAACAATTACTATTATTTTTTGATTGCATAACATTAGTTTGTTCAACTAGTGCACATAGTTTTAAAAAAAAAAGATTATGTAATCATGATATTAATTATTTACAATCAAATGCAATAACCTGTTTAAATTCTAGGGCCAAGTTTATATAATTTTTTAATGAAATTGTATTTATGTACCTAAAGAAGTTGAACTTGTTTTTAAAATGGGATTGCACCCATGATTCAAGTTTTAATCCAATTTTGAAAAGAGATTGGTTGTTTGGTTATGTTTGAATGACAAATCTTTAAGAAAATTAAATTTTTTTGGGTGTAAAAACCCTAAAACCTAACCTATAACTTGGACCTAAACTTGCCTAATTTATGAAAACCAACCAACATTGGTTGAAGAGGAGGAGTGTTTGTTAGTAGAGATATGTATTCTCTTTTGATGGATGAAATGCATGCCTCATTTGGATGAATATTGTGGGGTGTCATCAATGGATGAACTTTGTCCCAAAATCCCTAAACCTTGCCAAAATCTAGTGGGGGAGGGCCTTAGTGAAGGAATTTTCGTTGCTAGGGACAAAATAGGGACAAAAATGTTTATGGGTGGAGTGAAAACAAAATGCATTTTCTATTTGGATGGATGGATGGATGGATGGATGGATGTTGTTGTTTGTGGATGAACTCATTCCAAGAAACCCTAAATGGAGTGAGAGGGCCTCAAGGAATGAGAATTTTGTTTATTAGGAACAAAAAAAAATCTCTTGTGGGGGACGAAATGCATGCCCTATTTGGATGGATGGGTTTGTTGTAGTTGTGGTTGTTGTTGTTGTCTGGATGAACTCTGTCCCAAAAACCCTAAACCTTGGAGAGACACCATTACACTCCTCCCTCCTGCAGCTCACTGTTTGTTTGCAGGCAAAGCTATCGCAGGCGTGATTGAGCAGTGGGTGATTGCGCACAAGAGGAGGAAAGTGAGATTCTGTGTTGTGATTGTAGAATGTAGTATTGGGTTTGTGTGCAATTTTTTGTATTTGCATGCCATCGTCTCTCCAGGCAAGCCAAGGCTGCTTCTGTTGCTGAAGAAAAAGGAGGAAAAGAAGGAGGAGGAAAAGGACAAGGACAAGGACAAGGACATAATGATGATGATGCACATGGAAGAAGCAAGAAGATCGCAGGTACCCATAATACTATTTTCCTCCTATCTTGTTGTGGAGATTTGTCTGCAATTTCCTTGGATCTCATGTTTTTTGTGTGGAGATTTTTTCTGCAATTTCCTGGATAATGTGCGTTGTTGTGAAGATTCTCTCTCTTTCTGCAATCTTTAGAGAAATATGGGAAATTACAGCTTGTTTCTTTTGTCCCAAATGAAAGAACGATTAGGGTTAGGGTTTAATATCATAACAAATGTGTCGAATGAGCTTGAATCAAGTTCACAAAATTGCAAGTTAACCCTGCGGCAGTGTGACTGTGGGCTAAATCCCAGTGCAATGGTATTAACAGAATTTTGTACCATGTGAATTTCCAACATTTCACATTCTGTCACAAAATTTTAGCATTCAATTGTCAGTTTAGGGTTTAATCTTTAGGGTTAAATGTTCTTAAGCCTTTCATACCTCCAAGAAATTTCTTTTGTAGCTCAAAAGTACAGTGAGTGTAATTTTAGTCTTCTGAAGAGAAAAAAAGGTTATCACTCTTCGACGTTTCTATTTGAAATTAACTGGCAGTTTTTGCCTATGAAACAAAGATTTATGTTTGGGTTTTTGTGTGTCTGTCTTTGGAATCTCTTTTACAAGATTTATTGCAAGGTGATTCTTAATCCAAAGATGGGTGCATTTCAAATCCCTACTTTCTAGATATTTCTTTTTATAGTTCTATTGTTGAGGAAATGGGCATCAGTTTAAACTATTTTATGACAGCATCTGAACATTGTTTTTTGCAGGCATTCAACTATTCCACACAGATGATGATGGATTGGGATGTTTGCTATCAAGGATAATCCAATTGGGCAGGCAATACAGCTTCCTTCTTTGTTGACAACAAGCCTGTTTTGCTTCAAATTTTGACATAGGTTCAACAACATTGCATGTGCACAACTTTCAAAAAATAGATTCTTCAACAATTTTGTGTACAGATTGTGATAATGGTAAGTGGGGATTGATTTGATGTTCCTGCCTTTTGGTTTTTTCTCATGAATATGATTTTCCTCATGAATTTGTGTTGCACTGGAGCAAGTAGTAATATCTGCACAAATCTGTGTGTAATTAGTCCAAGAGCTTGTTTTTTTGGGCAAGCAAGGTTCACTTCTCATGAGGATCTAGAACCAGAAAATATATCTTCTTGTTTTCCTACATGGCAACCTGATCTGACCAGCCAGCATACAGACCTGCTTGCTATAAGAGGTCCATGCTGTCTTTGAACAGTTTGTATTTGCTTCTTAGATATGCCTTTTGTCTTTGGTGGATTGCAGGTTCAATTTTGGTCCTTGAGAGCCTTACAAGAGGATGGCAACACATTGGCAGACTCATCAGTTTTGCCCATTCATATACACAAAGGGGAAAACTATATTGGTCGCATGGACTTGAAGAACTCAAGCAAGCAAGTGAGCCGCAAGCATGTGTCCATCAATGCATCTTCTCAAGGCAATCTCCAAATTTTTGTGGTAGGTTGCATTTTTATTTTTTTCCCCTTGTGTGGTGGATTGATAAGCACTGCTGTGACCCAGCCACAATTTTCTTTTAGTTGGTAAGTAATGCGTTTTTCATTTTCACAGATATTCTGTAGACACCCATTTTCTCCATGCTTTTGATTCCAGTGAATAACCCATTTCTCTGAGGAAATGTAAACTGCTGCATGGAGAATAACTATCTCAGGAAGATATACTGGAATAAGCTCTCATGAATGTAGTCACAGAAGAGCTTGAAGACTAAAGCACAGACACAGACACAGAGAGAGAGAGAGAGAGAGAGAGAGAGAGAGAGAGAGAGAGAGAGAGAGAGAGCATAGAAGAGAAGAGAAGAGAAGAGAAGAGGTATGGAGATGGGTGTTGGGAGCCAACAATTCCTTCCAATGGGTGTTGCAGGAAGGACAAAATCCAGTGGTTGTCAGATCTGGATCAGAAAGAAGGAAACTTTTACCACAGATGAGTTCGGCTTTGCATGTTGGGGATGTGATTGAGTTTCTGCCGGGGAAGTTAGCATACAGACTCACATCAGATTCATGTGATGTTACATTGATACCAACAGTCCCATCATCATCAGTTCTTGTTAGTAAGGAAGGGGCAGAGACCATTCTTAGTTGTTCTACTACTGCACACACCAGTGAGTTGCACTTGCCCCAAATGGAGAAGGACTTGAGATTGGTAGGCAGCAGTCAGCAAGGGATGGAGTCCTCATCCTCAGTTAGGGCTGTTTATGAAGAAGAGGATGTGAAGGAGGAAGAGGGACGATACCCACTTCTTAGTAAGGAAAAGGCAGAGACCATTTGTCGGTCCACAATTGCAGAGGGAATTCTGGTACCTCATCTCCAGGTGGAGGAGAGCATCTCAACAACACAAGTGCTTGGTAGCAGACCACAAGATTCAGAGACCTTTCTCCAGGCTTCTTGCAGAGAGGAAGAAAATGTGAGGAAACGGAAATCTCAAGTGTTGGAAGATGAAGCTATAGCTCGAGCATTGCAGGTATTGTTCTTGACACCAAACTAAGAAAACTGATCTTCTTTTGCCTCTAGCATTCTGGGTCTTTAGTGGAGTTTTTCTAACATCTTTGGCTGTCTGTTACTATGTTTGTAAAGTAAATCTTCTGATGAGCGAAATTGAAATGAACAGGAAGAAGAAGATTGTGCTCAGAGATGGGAAATGGGACAGTTTGCATCGTCATCACATCAACATGGCTTCTCAAGAAGCAGTCTTTGCTCTGTGAAAGAGCCAAAGTTGGATGGAATGGGAATGGGTGCATCTGGCACTGAAGAGCCTGTGGCAAGTCAAAGACTGAGCTCCAGTTTCCAACTCATGCGCGTGAGAAACTTGCCGCAGTGGGCAAATAAAGGGTGTGTTGGTATTGGAGATGTCATTCAGGTGAGGCAGGTGGATACAAGAATTGCTTTGGGTTTTGTACTACTGCAATTTTCACTGCTTTTATGCATCTTTCTCAATCTTCACATCTTGAAGAAACAAACAAACTCACCTGGTTTTTTTTTTTTTTTTTTGGGGGGTCACGTCTTTTCCTTTTTTGATTAGCTTATGCCTCTAGAGTGCTACCCAACATCAGTCTGACTGAGTGAGTCTTTCTTTCTTCCTGTTGCATTGTCAAGCCCTCATAGTCCCAAGTACCACACAAACAAATCTTGCATCATTCTTTGCAGTAGAGGCTGGCTGATTGCCTATTACGGAATTGGATTTGTAGGGCAAAGTGCAAGTGGCATTGCTATCAAACTACATGGTGGACATTGGCTGGCTGCTTGGCGGTGAGCACTACAGTGTCAATACTCTATTGGTATCAACCTTCTTTGGAATCAGCAGATAGTGTGCATGTTTTTCAGTAACACAAAAAGCAGTTGGATTCACAAACAAATCATTTGTGCATCTCTCTCTCCCCCTCTCTCTCCTGATGATTTGTTTGTTGATTTCAGCTTGTCCACTTTTGAGGAAAGTGCCAAGAGTAGTAGTCATCCATGGAGAAAGTGGCCAGTCTCTTGAGCTTCTTCAGGCACGCTTGCTTTTCTGCAACTTTGTTTTCCCTGAATGCCCAAGCTGCTTTAAAGCTTGTTTGTTTTTCGGTTTCCTGATCTTGTTGGATTTCTTTATGCTTATAATAGTAGTAGTAGTAGTAGTGTTGGTGTTTGTGTTGAGGATTTTTTTACTGTTTTTTAATTTTCCAAAACTTTTGCAGAATAGTAAGCCCCGTGATTGGGTACTTTATAAACCACCATTACGGCTAAGCTATGGCACACACCACTCAAAGGCAATGTTGTTAGTCTACCCAACAGGAGTGCGTGTCATTGTGCACACTGCAAACTTGATACATGTTGACTGGAATAACAAGTCACAAGGCCTCTGGATGCAAGACTTTCCTTGGAATACTGATGCCTGCAAGGGTAAGAAGAGTTCAGTATTTGAAAATGATCTGGTGGAGTACCTGACAGCTCTTGAGGTAAATTGTAAGATCCTGCCCAAAAAGGCCTTATCATCAGATTACAGAAATTGTGGGTGGGTTGGTCATGATGTACTTTTTGTGTGCAATTTTCTGTCCGAGTCTTTACTCAGGAAATGACACTTTTGTGTGTAATTTTGTGAAGCATTGAAATGGCTCTTCTCTGTGCAATTCTTGAAGTATTGGGTCATGACTTCTGTGTGCAATTTTTTTGAAGTATTGGGTCATGATCTTTTGTACAAGAATTGCAAATCATGATCAGTGCCTCTCCCTCTAAGAAACAGCACTTTACTGGGCAGTGGCCAGGATGCACAACTGTTCTTCCTGAACAGGGTGAAGTGCGTATCAATGCTGCATTCTTCCGCAAGTTTGATTTCAGTAGTGCAACAGTAAGAACAACACAAACCCCATTTTTTTTTTTTCTGGATGGTTTTTTGAAGTTATCTTTCATCTGTATCCAAGGGTAGAAGCTTTTAATGCTGCAGTTCCAATCTCTTCCCATTACACTCAGAGGGATAAGTTACTGCACTTGGAATTTTTTCTTTCTTCATAAAAGCTCACAGGATGTGTCATGGGGCAAAATTGCATTGGGAGTGTGGTGGTGGTGATTATAGAGCTTTTCTATCATTTTGAGTCTCCACCACCATCACCACCATAACCCCCTCCTCTACTCCAAGACTTTGAGGATTCTGTGTTTTGGTGTGAATGTATGTTGGAGCCCAACAGGTCCGGTTGATTGCATCAGTCCCAGGCTATCATCAGGGCCACAACCTGTCTAAGTGGGGACACATGAAGCTCCGCAAGGTGTTGCAAGAGCAGTCTTTTGAACAGGAATTCAAAGGTGCTCCCATCGTGTATCAGGTGCACATATCATAGTATCTGACAGATTTTTCAGACACTTTTTTTTCCCACAAAAATTAATGTAATCCAGGGCAGTGCAATTTACATTTGCATCTTTCATTTCTCATATTCTTGCCCACTTGTGCTGTTTGCAGTTTTTGTCTCTCAGGTTTTTTGTTGCTGGTTTGCAGTTTTCATCTCTCGGGTCTTTAGATGAGAAGTGGTTAAGTGAGCTTGCAGCATCAATGCAAGCAGGATCCACATTTGAGAAAGAACCTTTGGGACATGGTGCAACCCAGTTTATATGGCCCACTGTTGAAGACATTCGCTGTTCCCTTGAGGTACTTGAATGCAACAAACTCAGAGCCCATCCATCAAGCTTGTCACAATACAATTTTAAATCCTTTGATAATGCTGCAGGGCTATGCTGCAGGCAATGCAGTTCCAAGTCCACAAAAGAATGTGGAAAGAGCTTTTTTGTCAAAGTACTGGTCTCACTGGCAAGCTGATCATTCAGGTAGAAGGTAAAGGCTGTTTTCACAAGATTTTTTCCCAATAGTTAGTTGTTGGGTTGGAGGCAGAAAGTCATGGAATTGTTTTTGTAAAACATGGAAGGGAACAATCTTACTGCCTGTAGAGATTCCTTATGTATGTGTAGTGCTGATTGTAGATTTCTTCTTCTTCTTCTTCTTCATCAGATTGTGATCTTTGCACATTGCCTTGAGGTTACTTGACTGTAGACCTCAGCTTTAGCAACTCTTTGGCCATATTGGGAAATTTCTTCATGGATACCTTGAGCCAAATGGTAACTGATGCAGATCTACTTGTATGTTTCTGTGTATGTGTGTGTGGAGATTGCAGTCGTGCTATGCCCCACATCAAAAGCTATGTGCGCTACCATGATCAATGCCTTGCGTAATGCTCATTACCTTGGCTGTAGTGTTTCACTCTCTTTTTCTATTGCCGCAGTATTATGTCGAAGAAGTAAAGTCAAAGATGATGGGATCTTCGTCTATCTTCTGCCACACAGTCACCTGTTTTCATTTCTGGGCGAATGCTAAGTTGGTGAGTAGTTGTTTGTTTGTTTGTTTGTTTCAGATGGTTTTTGTTGACATCATCAAATCTGAGCAAAGCTGCATGGGGATCACTTGTAAAAAGCGGGTCACAGCTGATGATTCGTTCTTATGAGGTTCGTCTTTCTCCTACCTTCTTTGTCAGTGTTGATGACAGCAATCTAACACTCAGTTTCTAATACCCAAACCCAACATCTGTATATTACATAAGCAGTGTCTGTGGTGTGATGGGTCTTTTATACTTTGTGGGCGGTGGTGACACTCAATAGGTTATGACCACACCCAATTCTTGTCTTTTTTGTTTTGAAGTCGCTCTGGAGTTGAGAAAATGGGTTACCTTCTTCAGAGTGTTGTTCTGAAGTATTCTCTGCAATCTCATTGAAATGTTATGCTGGTTTTTTTAAATGTCAGATAGCTGAATGAGTCAGTCATCCATGGTATTGAACTTTAGATTTGGATAAAGTGCAGCTGGGAGTGCTATTTCTGCCACATCTGGTCAGAGCTCAGTTTGAATCACCATCCTTCTCATGTACGGAAGACTTCTCTCCACTGCTGCCACAGGTAGATCTCTCACCCATTCTTGCGATTGCAAATTCTTCTGGGGAAAAAAAATTGTGGATTTGTTCAGTTTCCTTTCAAGTTGTGGCAGCAGCTTTGTTCATTTTTTTCCTGTGTCCAACAAGTTAGTATGCTAATGCTGCAACCCAATCTTTCAAAATGCCAATTCTGCAAACTTGATTTAAAAGTCATGGGAGTTTTGCAGCAGTTGAACGGTCAGCAAACTGAGAAAGAAGTGGAGAAACCTGTGCGTCACCCAAAGCTTGTCACAATGTGCTGGAAGGGAAGTGCATCTGTTGAGCAAGGAGGATCAACAATGCAGCAGCAGGATGGTGTAGTAGTAGTACGCCTACCACTCCCTTATGCCCTACCACCAACAAAATACAGACCTGAAGGTAAAATGCCTTCCAAATGCTTTTGGTAGATTGCTGGAAAGCATTTGCTCAAACCTTGATAGATAGATAGATAGATAGCAACTCTGTTGATCAGAAGTCTGCTTCTGCATTTGATCCTTACAGTTTCTTACCATGTGAGGCAGATAGACCATGGTCATGGGACCGACAGTATCGTCAGCCAGATGTATATGGCGAGGTCTGGCCACGATCAGTGAAACTCTACTCACAAGCACTCTGACAATGTCAGGTTCCTTACCACCAGGCACCGGAGTCATGCGTCTCTCCTCCTGCTTGAATCCCATACTTACTGTGAAAGTTTCAAGGGCATGGGTTTGAAGTTCTAGTCATCCTCCTCATCCTCCTCCTTGAAAGCTTTTCTCTGTCTCACAGTTTTTTTCTTCCAATGAGCATCTGAAATTGTCAGCTTTGCAAAAGCGCTGTGTGTGGTAGATGTTGACAAAACATGAGAGCTGTGGAAAAAAGCATCGTTGAACTCACTGGTGACCATGAAAGAAGATATTTGCTACAAGCCAAGATGATGCTTATCATGGTTCCAAGGAACCGAATTTTTTTGTTGATCTGGGGATTGAGGCGTAAGGGAGTGACAGAAGAAGCAAGATGGAGATGCAAACTCCCTCAAAAGAAAATTTTGCAAGCAGAATGATAGATTGTTTGGGGTTTGGGTTGTGCTCCTGCTGGGTTGTTGCAAAAATTCTAGAAGTCGTAGCAGGCAGTTTTGTTTCTGCAGAAGCAGCAACATGGGTATCAACTGCTGTGTTGGATCATCATAGGAGGGCAGACAGACAGACAGACAGACATCTGTATTCAATCTCTTGTTGCTGAAATCCAGGAAGAACTTTTGTTTGAGCTCTTGGTTCTGAAATCCAGGAAAAGAAGTTTTGTTGCAATCTCTTTTTTCTGAGTACCAGGAAGAAAATTCTCCTTGATCATGCAAAAACTTGGCAAGAAACTTTGTTCGATCTCCAAGCTGTGAAAAGAGATTTTCTTGTTCCATGTGTTGCATGAATGCTTGTGTGCATGTTTTGAAGCTGTTGCCACTGATTTCACACAACCCATTCAAAGAGTTTCTGGTGTCGTTGGAAACATGGTCAAGGTTCATGCAGAAGCAGCCAGGTTGAAGAAGAAGCAGAGGTTGAACCAACAAATGCAAAGCTCCTTCTTCTACCCAAATCAACAAAACAGTTAACAATAACTGATTCCCTCTTCGCCTGATTTCTTCTTGCTCACTTTTGCAACAATCTCTCAAGTTTATTGGGTTTCCAATTCTGCTTTTGCAAATCCTGTAGTAGTAGTTTGCTGCAACAGTTGTGGTAAGGAGAAGGTTGCTGCCACATGAGATCAAGCAGCAGCAAGGGAGTAGCAGCAGTAATGCAGCAGCAAGGAGTGCACAACAACAACAGCAGCAGCAGCAGCAGCAGCAATTGTGATGACAGAAATGTAGGAGGACCTTTGCCGCTGCCTCCTCACATAAGGAGATGGAACAAGAGGGAAGGAGAGTTGGTGGGAAGTTTGTATGAAGCTCTTCTGAGATGGCCACTGTTTTTGCATCTGGTGTTGATGCTGTCATTGCTGTGGATCGCAGGCTATCATCAGTACAACTATCCGTTTGCCATCATTGTTGCCATCTTCTATCTCCACAAGGTGGACAATGTACAGAAGGAGAGGTTGAAGATCCAGATGCAGAACAGAATGGAAGAGAAGAGATCCAAGAGAGTGAGGATCACAGATACCGAGTCTGTGATGTGGCTCAATTTCTTGCTGCAGGAGATGTGGCCTTGTTGGCTGGAGAGATGGTTGTCAAAGCTGGTGGGAGAATGCCTGCATGTGAATCTCAGCCACTACAAACCACAAGCTCTCAACAAGCTGGTCATAGATTTCTTGAGACTGGGAAGCTCACCGCCAGTGATACAATCAGTAAGAGTGCATCGAGTGTCAGAAGATGGTGACAATGCGGTGATGGAGATGGATGTCTCATTTGTTGCAGCTGATGATATGCGGGTGGAGCTCATTGCCAAGTTGAAGAGAGCTTCAGTTGGGTTAGGATTAGCAGGGAAGCTGTATGGCAACAATCTGCGCATTGAAGGCAAGCTCCGACTTGGCTGCAAGTTTGTGCCATACTATCCTTACCTTGGGCAATTGACTGTCGCCTTTGTGACAGTACCCATCCTTGGACTCAGTGTCAGGCCTCTGTCTTCCTCCAGTGTGGATGTCACTGACTTACCTGGAATTGCTTCTTGGGTGGTATGCCAGCCTTTGCTCTCCTTCCCCCCACCCCCCACCCACACTCATCTCTCTTCTCCTTTCTGTTCTTTGAATTTCTTAGCAAAAGCTGGGAGCTTGTGGCCTGGTGGGCTGGCTGTTGTTTATCTTATTGCTGCCACTACATTTCTTCTCTTTTTGGTTGCTGGAAGAAGAATTCAGCAAGCAGATAATTGGTATTGATCTTATTAGCACAAAACCTTCTTCAATGTCAACAAAATGGATCAAAGCTCATCATGCCATTGCTGCCTTCATGCCATGTTTCATGTAGTAAGAGGGATGGTACATGGGTGCAGCAAACTCCTAACTTTCTAGAGATTCTTCTGCAAGAGAATCTGAGAGAGAGAGAGAGATAGAGAGGGAGAGATCACAGTTTTGTAGGCTCTGTGTTCGTGGTCCTATGAAGAATCAGAATTGAGCAACAATTGTTAAACCTTATACATCTAGACTTTCCAAAATCCTTTTTCCAAACATCAGAAACTCTCTGATGATACTGATTTTCCCAGAGATTGTGATCTGGAATTCAGCTTTCGGGTTCATCAAACAAGACTGGTAGCCTATCTTCAAGCCTGACCAGAAAGAAGATCACAAAAGTGCTTTTCTTCCCCCCCCCCCCCCCCCCCAAGTAGATGGTGTTATCTGCTGCTTTCCACCTTTTTTAGTTTGGTGAACTGCAAATTCTTTGCAGGCAACAATCATCATCTAAACTAGATGATGATTTTTGTTGCAGACGAAAGCAGTGCAGACAGCAGTTGAGACTTGTTTGGTGGAACCATATCCCCTGAGGTTGGATTTGATCAAACTTTGTGGGGCATGCTATGACATGGATACTGACAAAGATGGCATCCACTTCATGCATACCGGTTGGTGCCAAAGAATTTTCTCCTGCTCCCAGATTTCCTGTTTTTTCTATCATAGAATTGTTTCTGGTATGTAGATTCAAAATGTGGGAATTAGGGCATATGTGGTTTGATGATAATGTAATGTGGGTGGGGGGGTGGGTGGGTGTTTTTGCAGGAACCTTGAAAGATAGCAAGGATGTGGGTTTTGCAATTCTGGAGATATTGGATGGGAAAAACCTGGAACCCAAAGACAGATGTGGTAATGCCATCCATCTCCAAGGATGCCCAAAACACTCAATCAAGGAAATGGCTGATGATCAGACAAAATGCAAAGTAGAGATAGAGAGACAGACAGACAGAAAGAGAAAAGAGAAGAGAAGAGGCTGATGGGTTTTTGAGGAGATGTGTGTACTTTGCAGGGCTCCCAGACCCATATGTGAAGATAACAGTGGACAAGATGAAATTTAAGACTTCCATCAAGAAGCAGACATTGCATCCTGTATGGCATGAGCTGTTCCGCATTTGTATCTGCAGCTGGAATTTGCCCTCTAAGATCTTGCTGCGAGCTCGTGATCGGGACTCCTTTGGAAAGGATGATGAACTTGTAAAAATACCTGATCAATCAATCTGTTCCCCCCTTTTGTTTAACTACTAATCTTCTGATGAGGCACTTGGATTGCAAAAGAAAAGAAAATCTAGAAAATTTATTATAAAAAATTTTGAGGGGCAAAAAAAACAGAATAGGAAAAAAATAGAGAGAACTCAGCAGCAGCCACAAGTGTTCCTGGCAGGGATGGTGTGCCATTGATCTACATACAGTGAGAGGAGGTATGCGAAAGGATATGTGGTTGAGGCTCCAAGGTGCTAAAACAGGGCATTTGCATATTGCCCTGACAGTGGTGGAACACAATTTCAAGTCTGGAGATAGCCCCATGCAAGAGGAAGAGAGAGCTGCCGTTTCAGTCAGCAATGATGCCGCTGACACTACTCCTGCAGGTACTTGCCAAGTAGTAGTAGTAGTAGTACTACTACTCTTTTGTTTGTTTGGATTGTTGTGTGCTACTAGATCAGTGCCTGACACTATCAAAACTAACAAATTCACAGATTGCAGGCATGGATGATGCTTTGAGAGAGCTTCTTGTGGTTCCTCACAGTAGCAGGGGTCAAGCCTCTTCTGAAGAGGATCTACAGGAGCAGCTACTACTCCTACAGTCACCCCTGGGAATGGGCGCTTCTACTAATTCAGCAGTACAACCCATCTCCTCCTCCTCAGTCCTGGAAAAGCCAGAAGAGACTAACTCTGAGAGCAAGAAGAAATCAAGGAAACAACTGAAGAACCATCGTGGCAGTGGCTTCAAGTTCCTCAGACAAAGAGCTTTGTCAAGATGCATGTTTGATAATAGCAAGCCAGATGAGAGGGAGAAAGACCAGCCCAGATCAGTCCTCCTCCTCTCCTCAGCTGATCATCATCAAAAATGTCCCAAGGCACGACTCAGCCCTGTAAAGAGAGGAGGGACACTCAAAGCACTCTACAAACGGTTAACAATTGATACTCACAACACTTATAGTGCCCCCAACAACCTTGACGCTGCAGCATCACCAGATGGCAGTACTAAAGAAAGCCCTGAACAACAACAGCAACATCTGCCTGGATGCATCCAGTAATGGATACCAAACATTCTACTCTTCACAAGAGTGATAGGTATCCTTCATGACAAAGAATGTTTTTTGGTTTCCTCCCCTCGGAAACAAACTGTGGACTGTTGGGTTTTGGGCAAAATCTTCAAAATCGATGGGGGGATTTGAGCTCTTGAACAAAAGAATCAAACAGGTACTACTACACCAAAATCACTTCCTTTAAAGTATACTTCCAGCACTTTAGATGTCATGTGTGTGTGGTCTTCTTCTTCTTCTTCAATTCTTCTTGTCTTCTCTTTGTACTGGAACGCACTCTTGTTTTCTTCAGTTGTGCATGTTCTGATCAACCTCTCAAATTGTGTGTACCTCTCAAATACTGATTTTGAACTTCTTCTCTTTCTTCTTCTTACATAAAGAGTTGGAACTTTGGCTGCCTCCATCTTCTACAGGGTGCACCAGGTCCATGATGTGAGCTTCTTCACAAGACCATATTGGCATTTGTTGAAGTTTCATCAATACAAGGATCAAGTTTTGCCATCTCCTGGGTTTCTAGCTTGGAGCTGAGCTGCTGTGGTAAATTAAAATCACAAAATCATCACATCATCTGCCTTCTGTAGTGAGAAAAGAAGATTGAATTCAGCTCAAAATAAATGTAAAGACATGAATCACTCTCTCCGATTCTCTCTCACAAGGTCTTGCAAGTTGAGATCAATGGGAAGAAGAACTTGGCACCAACTGCTTGAATCCTTTCAAAGGCAAAAAGGTTATGTGAAGACAGTGTGGAGAACATGAGACACATGTTCTATGCAAATTTTAGACGACATGTTTTGTGAAGACAAAAGAGCTGAGCATGAGGCGCATGTTCTATGCAATTTTTACACCCAGTGTTTGAACTTCAAATGAGTTTAATGGGTAGCTTGAAAGCATCCGATCCTCAAGGAGACGTGAAGGAGGATATGATCTTTCTTCTGAGCTCCAAGTTTTCCTTTTGATGTTTTCTTTTGGTGTGAGTAGTCCATGGTGGCCTTAGAGCATCCCCGGCAGTGCTCAGCATGTGACCTGCACACTAGATTTGGATCAAAATATGCTGGTTTGGCTCTCAGCAAAATGGTTTTGGCCCTGCATTTTTGCATAGTTTGTGGAGGCTGGTAAAAGTCACAGCAAAGTCTAATACCTGCCAGAGAAAAAGTGTGAGAAAGAGTGAACCAACTCTGCTGCTCCCTGTTCCTGATTGGTGAAATCATAATGATTGGTCCAGCTGGTTTGCTAGTAAGTAGTCAGTCTCCCACCTATTTGCAGTCCCAGTTTTAGTTTTATGCATCAGGTTGGGAAAAAAAGTGAAGAACTACTAAACTTGGATGTGAGAAATAATTTTGCAAGGTCACATACATACTAATCAGCACCGCTAGGGATGCAGCTCTTATGTAAACCATGCTATGTATGGCTTTGATGAGTGTGAGGGAAAGCACCAAAATGTAGTGTCGTAAGATGAGATCCATCCACACCCGGTACATGAGCCTCTATAACTATTTATACCACATCCAAAATAGCGTACACATTATTGCCCATCCCCACCCGATGCCCATAAACATGAAATCTTGGACATGGCAAAGTGCGGGTTGGTTAAATGTCACCACACGGGCCAATCAAAATCAATTGTCTTCTTTTTGCTAGTGTTTGTGGAGATCATTGTATCATGTGCTGCGTATTTACAGGTCCAAACTCAGTTTCACACTATTTGAATATAACCCGGACCCTCATCCACTGTATCTTTTTCCATCCTAATTTTTAAAAACTTGAACTTCATCCAAGTTACTGCTTATCGACTCTTATATATTTTGGAATTATACTGGTATTGGAATTTGGACCAATGTTTTTTCATTTGGACATACCAGCATGTGTTTGGCACCTTTTGGGTAATTTATTTTCAAATTTATTTTCCCCCATTTTAATACCCTGTTGATATCCATAACTGCCAAATTTGTGGCTGATAGTTCCTAGCAGTGGTTGGTTTTTTTTTTTTTTTTTTTTT
>Ga0209611_10009244_pt1 | contig 14987 bp, 17 predicted proteins | sample S1TSphgellanicum_3_FD_187693 | JGI IMG/M metagenome (GOLD analysis project Ga0209611, IMG submission 187693) | Host-associated microbial communities from peat moss isolated from Minnesota, USA - S1T2_Fc - Sphagnum magellanicum MG (SPAdes) (version 2) | ecosystem: Host-associated > Plants > Peat... | reverse complement strand
CCGCCCGTGCTAGCCCCCCCCTGTCAGTTGGGTAATAACTATCACGGGCAGTGCCTGGAAAAATTTTCCAATCATTGCCCGGACAGACAGACAGACAGACACCACTGTAGTTTTAATATATAAAATGGCCAAGGTTTTGACTAGAAATAAGGCTTGTAGATCAATAGTGGTGGGATTGTTGTTGTTCCAAAAATTATTAGTTTGAAAACAATAAAAGGCATTGTCGTGTCTTTGTGGGTGTGGATGTTCTGTGCTCACAAAAGGTTGACCCATTTCACCCCATGATGCCTATCAAAAGCTCCAATGGTTGACCTTATTAAATAGCTCCAATATTTTCGTCAACTCTCTATGGTGCAATGCTCTTCATGATCTTCTAATCCATTGTTGTTGAACGAGTCCAAATGTTGTTGAAATGTTCATTGCATCTGTGTTCATTGCGGTCTTTTGTTAGTGCTCATCACCCCGATGTTTATTGTGGTCCTTTGTTTTGTTCATCATCTTAATGTTCGTGTTCTATCCTTTGCCAATGTTCATAGTGGTCCTTTGTTGGTGTTCATTGTTCTGATGTATGTTGGGATATTTTGCTAGTGTTCATCACCTTTATGTTCATCATGTTATTTTATTGTGCTCATCACCTTGATGTTCATCACTTTAATGTTCATCACGGTCCTTTGTTGGTGTTAATTGCCCTAATTCTCATTGTGGTATTTTGTTAGTGTTCATTGCCTTGATGCTTGTCATGTTTTTATTTTTTATAAGTGTTCATCAACATCATGTTTGCCATGTTTTTCTTTTACTATAGGTTGAATTCATCCTTCCACCCCTCTACCCTCCCAAATATTTCCAATTAATTTTCCAAATGTTACAGTTTTGCTACAATGTGACCTTTCATTGTCATCTTTATTCATTAACATCATGTTTTTCATGTTTTGTCTTCTATTGTAACTCAAGCTCATCCTCTCCCCCCCCTTTGCGCCCTTTTTAAATCTTTTTATCTAATCCTTTAAACGTTGCATAACATTACAACTTTGTTATAGTGTGACCTTTTGCTACCATCCTTGTTCATTGACATCATGTTTGCCATGTTTTGTCTTTTATTGCAAATCAAGTTCATCTTCCCCCCCCCCTCCCCTTTCACCCCACCAAATCTTCCTAATTAATCTTCCAAACGTTGCAAAATGTTATAACCTTGTAATGTGATCCTTCGCTACCATCCTTGTTCATCAACATCATGTTTGCCATGTTTTGTCCTCTATTGCACATCAAACTCATGTTCATCCCCCTTCTACCCCCCCCAAATCTTTCCAATTGGTCTTCCAAATGTTGCAACCTTGATGTAGTGTGACCCTTTATTACTATCCTCTCCTTTGCCTGTTACTTTGCCATTGTTTGAATTATTATTGTATAGCCCATGTTCACAGCTCTTTACCCTAGTGAATGTGCCTTAGAACATAATTGATAATTTTGGTGAAAATGATCTCCAACTTCCCTTATTGTTGTGCTAGACCATGATGCCAAAAATTGTGTCCTTACCCATTTGTTTGCTATGTTGCACTTTGCTTGTTCAATGGCTATCAACAAATTTGTTACTTTTTTAGCTCACTTTTCCTCCCTTTCCTTTTGCCTTTCTTTCTTGGCCTTTTCCATTGTTGCCTTGTCCAATGTTTTTTTCCTTAGGATTATTAAATATTCATTAGAGTTCACAACATTAAAGCAAGAATAATTCACTAATGGCTCATTGTCCCTAATATGTCTTGCATGTAGTTAAAGCAAGGCAAGTAAATTATGCATGCTTAAAGCATTTTTGGCCAAGCTTAAGTAGGTTTGGTTTCCTTTTTGTTGTTGTTCATTAAAGTTAGTTAGTTTGACTACAAATTCATATAATACCATTATTCCATCAACCATAACCCTAGTAGGGCTTTAAGGAACTTCTCAAAATAATGAGGTTCTATAAGGTTACCTATGGTGGATGTGTCATAGATGGTTTTACACCTATTTAACAAATCAATATTAACAAAATGCTCCTCCCCTTCTTGAATATAATCAACATATGGTTTTGATGAATGATGTTTTTCACCTTCCTCTCTTTCATTTTCCTCCTTTTCATGGTTGTGATGATATGATGGTCCTATGTAGATGGTACTGGGTGCAACCTTGTCCTCCATTGCTTTAAAGTTGAACAACAAGATCCCACAACCTTTAAAACCTAATTTTATGTTTTGTGATGCGAAAGTTTTGTCTAATGCTTTATTGACCCATCTAGCAAGGGTCTTTTTGTCTAGCTTTTAGTAATTCCTTTTAGCCATCTAATCCCATTTCACTCCTTGAATTATGTTTTGAATGGTTTGAAACAAAACACGTCCAAAGGTTAGAGTGTGTGTGAAGTGTGAGAAGGTAACATGACCATGTTTAATTTGAACACTTGAGCTTGCTCTATTGATTCCAACATGACATGGGAATCGTGTCCATTCCAAATCAATATTAGATGGTGATTAGTGCTAAAAATTTCGCCCGAAATTGATTATTTGAAGAAGGCTAAGGATTTCTTGAACAATAAACAAGTCATTTGAGTTTTTTTTTGTGATGCCATGCATGTCCCTAATTTTTAATTTTCAATGTAATTACCCAACAATCATTTTCCTCTAAAAATGTAAAATCTTAACAATGTTGCCCCTATTGTATTCACTGCACAATTGACAATTAACCATTCCCAAGATTTGGGAATGGTGTTATAAATTACAATAAACCCTTCGTAGCCAAAACTTGCACACCTGATTACTGTCCTACTCAAATATCAGTTTGATCCAAGTTCCATATGTGGCTTGCACCATAATTATTGTGTATATAATGTTTGCAAGTTGTAGAAAGACTTACATAATTCAGTAGTCAACCCCATTGCTCTATAATTAACTTCCAAACCTTTTACTTGTTGAATGCTTAGTTTTGGGTTCCTATTCTTGAACTAGTACCACCAAAAGTCCCTTAAGATTCCATGCCAAAATGGTGTGGGCCTTGTTTATGTCAATTCAACAACTTTCATTTTCAATTGGTGCATGGTAATTGATTAACCACATGTTTGCTTTGCTAATGTCCAAGCAACAATTGCTACATTTTCATCCTCCATCAACATGCCCTATGGTCTAACTTTCGTTGACCTTGTTTTCTTGTTCAAGTGGTTTGAAATGTTGTTAAAAGATATATACCATGATTTTGTTGCCCCTTTTAATGAACTTGTTCTGCTTTCTACAACTCCATGGCATCCTCCAAGGCCTAATCGATCCATTTTCCCCTTTCACTTGTAGTAGGGGCTTGATTAACTCTATGCCTTGTTGCCAGTGCAATTGAAGATGCACATTTTCTTTGTCTAATGTTGGCTAATCCAAGAAGCATGTTCGCTGCCTCCAAAGGACATTGGTGTTCATTGTCACTTGTTCCCCCCCATCGCAAGCCTTGGCCTCCAACACATAGATGGGGTGTGTTCTTTACCCACCAAAAGTATGTTGTTGTTTTTCCTATGCTCCCACCAAGAATACAAGAAATCACCTAGGTCCAGATAATAATCATTTACATATTCTTCTAGCTTCCAATCATTGAGCATCAAGTTCCAAAAACTAGAAAAGTCCTCCCATTCTAAATCCACATATGACAACTTTGTGCAAGCTATTGGGGTAAATAGCCATTTGCAATGTGCTTAAGTCTACTAAATGTGCCCTTCTTTGGTGCTTGCGGGCTTGGAATGAACTTCATATGCCATCAATAATACAAGGACTACTTGAACCTCTCAACTTCATATGCCATCAGTATTACAAGTACTGCTTGAACCTTTCGACTTCATATGCCATCAGTATTACAAGTACTGCTTGAACCTCTCATTGTAAAACCTATCTATAATTTCAGTCCCTATTTCCTTTGTTGGTTGTGACACTTGTAGATTTGATTCAAGATTTGATTAATGCATTTAGATCTAATTGTTGTGCTTCCACACGTTCTATTACATCAACATCTAGTCTTTTTAGCTTCACATGCTTAAATTTCAGATCTGCAATTTGTTGTTTGTGCTTTTAACTTTGCATGCTTATTAGATCTAGATTTTGTTGATGGTGCTCTACCTCAAATCCTTTTGTCGTAGCTTCACTTGCTTCAATTCGAGATTTGCATTTTGTTGTTCTAGCTCTATTCTCAAAATTACCTTGATTTTGTTTCACATGCTTCAACCTTAGATTTATTTTTTCTTGATGCAAGTCCTCATTTACAATTTGTGTTAAATCTGTACATTCGACTTGCCCTCCTTTGCAAATTTGGTTATTGGTCTACCAAAAGAAAGTCAAATTAGCAACTCTAAAAATCTTTGCAGCTTTTGATTTACATTAATGCTCATAGCTAAAGAGGATGATGGAAAGGAGTTTGTGAGACATGCTTTTTGTTTAAATGGATTTTCCTTTGATTAAGTAACTTGTGCACAAAGATGATATTTGAAAGGAAATGCAAACCCCTCTTGTAGATTTAGGCAAATCCTTGAATTGTGCTCCCATGCTTTGGTGATAACAAATATATTTATCGCATATCCAAAGATCCTACTGTGTTAAAACATCCTCCATTTACTGATAGGAGTTGATGTTTTTACACACTAGAAATGCTCAGCTTTATGCTCATTTGGATGCCTCAAATTGCGACACCACACCCACTTAGACCAAACATGCCCATTTTCTTTGGGTGCCCCTGCTTTCCCATGATGGACCTGGTTACCCTAAATAGACTTGGGAGCAAAGGGAAAAAGCAGAATTGTTCTCGGACAACAGACTTGGGGTCACATGGTGGGAACTTCATGAACTTCAGAGCTTCCATCATCTGAAATATTTGAAATGTCCAACCCCCAAAACCAAACCCTGGATAATAAAACTAAATAAACAACCAAACTTGCAAAGAGAACCAACACTTTGTATCACAACTGGCAGATATAAAGAAAACACAAGAAAACAGAACTGCCTAGAACACACAATGCCCTTGCAAGGAAGAGTTGGGTACAGTTGACATTGAGCTCAGGAAAACGTAGCTTGCACAACAAGGGAGAATGGGCTTCACCATTACAGTTTCTCAAAACACAAACTGTTGGTATGGTCCTCAATACACAAATAGATAGAGCCTCTCTCGCTGGTCTTGGCTTTGGTTATATGACACACCGAAGTGGAGGAACATTCAACTCTAATGGAAAAAACACAGCACTTGCCACCCCACCCTATGAGGACATCTACTTGTAATTTTTCTATTTGAAAAGAAATGCTCATCACACATGGAAGGCAAAAGAGACACAAATTACAAACACACAACAGCAATACAACAGGCAAACAATCTCCACCCGGAAAAGAAACATCACTCAGTAAACACTAGAAGGACGATTCTACTACTTGTCTACCTATCTTAGACCTATTGTAATGAAGCAGGTACAAAAGTATGTGCTGCTCCAGTTTTGCAACAGCTGGAACCAAGCAATCCTCCTCCATGCAAAGGGTATAATTTACTTGCCATGGGATGAACCAGCAAACCTCCATCTCACCAATCTCGCTCTGTTACTGTACAAACCATAAATATCCAGGATTAGGGTATAAAAACCAGACTGAAGGTGAGACAACTCAAATGCAACACTTTTGAAACCACACATACAGTGATCTAATATTCCCACTTTCAAAACAAATAGTGAATGCATGTGACTGTAGTTTTGCAGGTTCGTGTAATCTGCTACTAGCATAGAATGGAGCTGAATCAGGTGCAAGTGATTTTCATAGTTGCTTGCAAGGAAGAATGTGCTGATAGTTTTAGAGTTCAGGGAAAATATAGGAATGGGATACTAAAGTAGCACAACTCAACGGATCCAGATCTTGAGTCTCATGGCAGACCCAACAATCAATCTGGACCAAATAATCGTCACCCCATTATACACTTCCTTGGCACCAAATGCCAGATTCACTCATGACAATATAAAGTATAGGTGCATTTACAAAATTGCAGAAAAATCTCCACAACAACAATCTGAAGGCTACATGACAAAGAGGGCACACATAACCTTATGAGGGTCGGACACAATGTGTCAGACCATCATGCCATGTGTCAGACCATCATGAATGGCAGCAATGAGCCTTCATCACTGCCCACTGAACTTTGAGTGAACCTGCCTCTAGAGATATGAAGACTGTTTCTCAAGATGAAAACAGTGCAATGCATAGGAATACATATCCATAAGAATTCATTACAACAAAGAGTGAGGTAGGCAAGAAATTACCCAATGGATGGTTACTCACCATTCTGGCAGTAAGCCTGACTTGCAAGGCTCAGGCTCACATTCACTCCTTCACCATGCTGAGAATGCAATTCCACTGCTCCTTGGAGATTATGATCCTTTCTCTGTAGCTCAAAATCCTGTTGAGGTCATGACAGTTATGCTGGTGAGCTGAGGCCAAACTTCCTCACCTCTTGGCCTACCAGTGCAAAGAGAGAAAACACATGCATTCTTCAACATCTGATCTAGATGGATGATGATCTGAAAGTGAATTGACAGTAATCCAAGTTCTTTTGTTCAGAGATCATCTGGCAGATAAAGTGAAAAAAATCTACACAGATGTCATTGATGTTCCACAACTCAGCCAACACTGCTCCCAGATCAGGAGCTGGGAATTGCTTTCTACCTCATCAACAGGACTTCTTGAGGATTTCGCAATGTCAGCTTCAATGCAATGACTGGGTTTCATATCCAAAGGAACAAAAAACTCCCGTGCGTCAATTTTATCAGACTTATCAGTTGCACCAGCAAGGGTGAGGTGAACACTTGGTCTAGGCCCAGAAGGCCAATCCTCCTCCTCCACTTCACAACTCCTGAATCCATTTTCATGAGCACCAGAGTGATTCGAGACCCTTTGAACCAAATGCATTGAAGATGGAGAGACCAATTTAGGGTCACTGTGAGCAGTTTCATCTCCGTGAGTATCACTGTAACCCTCACTTTCTCTCGAAGTTCCTGCAACTCTTGTGGGAACTGCATCAACAGAATAAAACCTCTGCAAATCTTAGAAAAAAGGAGAAAGGATTTTCATGGCCAAAGAGCCAACAGAAATGAAGCAAAAAGTCATTATAACTACAACTTGCTACAAATGCAAATAAGGTTGTTAAAAACTGCATTGCTCAGTGGACAGTCAGTCACAAAATATATGAAAATGCAGAGACATACTTATTCAAATAATAACCAAAATACCTGGTGTGTTGATATAGATCCTTAAACTAAACATAAGAAGACAGAACAAAGCCCTAAGCCTGTGACCCTCTCTTACAAAGTATCACACCTTCATCTTCATCCTGTCCAGCAGGACCAACCTGCCTTCAGTCACTCCCAAAGTCACTTCATTGGTTTGTGCCAGTGATTTTCAAACTGCAGGTTTCCTGACAGGAACTTTGCAGATTACAGGAAAGACTTGGCCACAAATCCACAAAGACTTCAGAGCTCTCTCAAAACACAACAGGTTTCAATGAACAAATTACCAATTCTTGTAGGGGCAGCCCCCTTGTCATGGCCTTCATCATGAACCACAGCAGCTGGCAGAGACATATGATCAGTCACCACCAGACATTCCTGGCCTGTTGTAGGATTTTCTGGCTCGGCACCAGTGCAGGAAGGCTGCTGAAGATCACCTTCGCTCAAGCCATCAGAATCCTGAACTTGAATATCCAGTTCCTCACCCCCCTCAATTGCCAGCTCCTGAACCAGCTGTTGCAACTTTGACTGTGTCCTGCTACCAACAGTGTCTATTCAAGGACTCTGGAAAAAACAATGCCTTTGAACATTGCATCAAACAGAAACTCTGAACACAAGTGCTGGATCAAGCACTAAATCAAGTTCTCTACCATGATCACAATTCTTCATTCTGACATGACACAGATACTCATTAGTTCTTACTTCCAACATTTGCAATGCAGTTTGTTAATTGGATCAAAGCAAAAGGAAGGTTTTTGCACAGAATAGAAAGCCATTTCTTACTTTTGTACAACATCTTGAGCACGAACGTAACGTGCATAGATCTTCACAAACAATTTAAATTTTGAACCCAACCTGCCAAAAAAGTGAAACAAATCATGCATGTGGTTTGAATTAGACAGAGAAAAAGGTATTAGAAAATAATACATCAAAACAACCCCCTGCAATATGTAGAACAGATGTAGAAAAGAGAAACAAGAATTACAGGAAACATTGATAGCAGGGAGGTCAGAAAGAACATGGCAGAAATGTCAGCCAAATTCCTCAGGTAAACAACCTACAACCCTGCAAATCCTTTCTCAAAGCTGAAGTTAAGAGGACAGACCAAGAAAGAGCTCAAGGACAAGGGTTAAACTTCACAAAGTAAGCTCAACAAGCTTGTGAGTCCAGACAACAAAAGCTTTAAAATGTTCTTCATACAGAAACAAGACATTGTTAGAAGGAAATCCAGATAGACAGCTAGACATAACTCAAGTGTTAACCCAAGAAATGGAAACAGTCTCCAAACAAAACATCAATAAAAGTGCATTTCCAGGATAAGGGATATACATGGCATTTCTATAGGAGCCTGGCACCTCAAGAGGTGCCAGGGGGGAATGGTGTACCTTCTGTAGTCCTCATCTGCCCCAGCTAATCTGGATTCAAGCTTCTGGTTTTGAGTTAACAAATCTGACGTCTCACGTATTTTCTTGTCAAGTGAAAGCTGCACAAAATAGATGTTAGAATGCAACATTAGTCAAATATACTCATTATCATCTTCCAAAAATCAATGTACAGTCTCCTAGGTATCATTAGAACCTGGTCTGGTGAGATGACAACAGTTAAATATGCCCTTAATCACTGTTAAGAGTCTCTTAGTTGCACATGGAATGAGACCTTTGTGTAAAAGATGCCTCAAACCCACATCAACAGCACATTAGGAAACTAGACTGCAGCACAAAAATGCTTGAATTTTCTCTATGGATTTTCAAATACCTCAAGCTTAGACTTTTGGTCTGTCAATTCATTGTTGTGTGCTTGAACCTGCTGCAGCTGCACAACCAACATAGGTTTTGAAGTAAATTAAGTTGAAATACCTAGCAAATAACAGGACACTACTAGAATTCCATGAACCATGGTCACTTCCAAAAGAGATACTTAAGGCTCAAAACATATGAGTTGCTATACTGAAGAATATCACTTGAAAATAGTGTTCTTGATCCACCACCTGTTAAGCTGTTTTACAACCATTATAGATAGTAGAGCAGCACAATGGTTAACTAAACATGAATCTACCAAAATAATAAAATGCCTTTGATGAAGAGGTTGCAAAGGGTTAGAAAAGGAAGGGTCAGAGAAGAGCTGAAAAAGGTATCCAGATGAAAACCAAAGCAGGAAGCCTTAACTCAGACCTGGGTTTAAGAGATAGAGGACCAAAGGTAACAGCAGAACCCACTATTGAAGGGAAAAAAACTAGAAGATGGAGGAAAGCTTCATGATCATGGAGAACCAAAATCATATGGACTGGAGAACCTTAAAGGGCTGCTGTAACCAGGAGCCCACAAAGCAGTTGCATGGCAAGAAAGATGAATGAGTTACCTGATCCTCAAGGGTGTCATGGGGAGTGTGTAGGCTGCGGGGGTTGGGAGAAATTTGTCTCTCCAGTCCAGGGTTGAAGTCACCATCACCAGTGACATCTTCAGCTCCACAAGCTTCCCCTGACACATCACTAAATTGACGATCTGGAGCCACAGTTCGTGCCATCTTGATCTCCCTTCTGCCACTTGTCAAGCATTAATGCCACATGAATCAAGCTTTCACAGTCAAGATGTTACAGTAAACCCTCTAAGACACCTTTCATGCTGCCTAACTGCATGCTGACCACTACTGTCAGACATTAAGGTTGCAAATTGCTTCCAATCTATGTTAATCACCAATATATAGATAGCACAGTTGAAGCAGCAATGACAAACTCTCCCAGCACAACTGATATAAATCAAATCACCCAAAACATCTCTATGAGATTGCAGAGAAAACTACACCTTGAAGGTAACCATTGTGTAAGATGTGGCCAAAACAAAATAAACACAACAAGAATGTGTATTGTCATAACAAAGTAACAGACTGTCATCTTCATCATGAATAGCAGAGACTAGCTGCCATCAGTACCCACTGACATCACCAGCTCCCAACAGTGGGTGTAGACAAGTGTACAATATTTGGTTCTCTTCAACAATAGACCAAAGATTCCCAGTTAGCTGGTTACAATCAGCATCTTCTCTCTATTTCATATCTATTTGATACCCAATATTGGTAACAGACCCCCCTTTGAGGCTTCTTCAAACAACACAGCTCATGGTTCATACCTTTTCCCTGGAGGTGATCTTCGAGGAGAGAGAGACCTGCTAGGCCTAGGTCTGATTGGTGGTGTCCTGGTGCGGCTACGCCCTCCTACACTCAAGTCAAAGGGGTTTAGCAACAAAAAAAAACATTGCCAATTCCAGAGACATGCCAATAATATTGCTCATCTTTGGAGAAACAAATACAGCAAGAAGAGGTAGCAAGGCTAGAGGAGCTTTACTTGCCCAGTTACCTCTGTCTTGAGGTGATAACATGCGATCATAATGAGCAGGTCGTCCTCTGATGGGAGAACGCCGACGCAAGGGAGGTGAGCGTCGTCGTTCTAGCCTGTCCCTCAGATCACCATTATGATATCCTGAATCAAGTCGACCTGGACATTTGAAGGCATAGGAAATGCCAGAAGCCCATCAAAAAGTATCGAATCATCTGTCCCATGTTTAAAACTCACTAATACTTCTTTCCAAGTTTCAAGCCAATGACTCAGCTTGCAATAGCTTACCACCTCTGGAAAATATAGCCTGAAGAGACAGTCACTTTATTTTCCCATCTTTCCATTTAAATGCCTACAGTATTGCTGGACAGGTATTGTGCACTGGTTTTTAGCGTTTCAGCACTTATCAGTGCTGTCATGACCATGAAGTGGCAATATAGACATCCTTCTCAGAGATAGGAGACCATACTACTGAGTGTTTTTTGGCGCAAAAACTTTTGCATCTGCTCTGTAATAAGCAGTGCCCTGCAACATCATGGAGAAAGCAAATGCTCCTTGCACCTCTTTCCGTTCCACAATAACAAGTAGTACATCAGTCCCCTAGTTCATAGAGAAGGAATAAGAGCTGTGGGCGTTGTACCCAAATGCTTCAGCAATTTGTCTTCAAACATTAAACATAAAAGCTTCCCAAGACCAGAGATATATATACAAGTACAAACCCAATTGTCAAGTGATCTTATAACAGCACCATGTTGATCTGCTGCCATAAAATAATCCCAAGGCATAATTTCCATTGCCACAAGACTCTCCCTTCACTGTAGATCCATCCTCACCTCTTCAGTGGGACTGAGGACCACCGGAAAGCTGTTTATTTTCTAACATAATAGATTCGACTGAAATCGATCTTCCTTATGAGGCTGCTCTGAACCCCTGGAAATCTTCTTATATACAGATTATGACAAAGCTTGACCTCTATGGTGCCTCAAAAGCTTGTTTCAAGTCTGGGAACACCAGTGTGATATAGAGATTATATATGTGTGGATAAAAGCAGTTGGGCTGTATGTTAGCTCTAAGACAACGCACAAGAAGGCATTACCGGTCAAACGATGAGAAAATAGAATATACCAGGCAATTAAGTATACCACAGATTCATGTCATTGCTGAATATAATAATGTCAGATGATGCAGAATCCATAAAGGCTGGAAGTGGGAATATAGCAATTCCAGACAGGGTTCTTGGATACAGAGCAACAACCCAGAGTCACCCACTCAACATTCTTGGTTTTTTCCCTTTCATATTGAGACGTAACTCAAGATGCAAATTTTGCTGAAAAAAAACGTTTTTACCAGGTTTAAGGCTTGCTTGATAAACCAGGCTCGACAAAACTAGGTATAAGCCACTGTCTTTTAGACAGAGAAAATGGAGACAGGAAATTTTTGGCTTCTGCAGAGTGGGCAGGCGCATACCATTGAAGGGAGACCTGCTACCACCACCCATCGGATTTGAGAACCTCCGAAGCTCAAAATCACCATGTGCGAATGAGCAGCTTTGGCGTGGACAGTTGCCACGCTGGAACAAATTGCAGAGCTTTGTCTTGTACAAGTCATGTGAAGCCATTGTTTCTTCTTTTTCTCTCTCACAGAACCCACCGCCAACCAACCTCAGAAGAGAATATTGTTGTTGTTGTTGTTGTTGTAGTAGTAGTAGTCTCTGTCCAACAAAGCCTTCTTCTGAATCGAAGAACAACCAAGTTACTTCTGCTCCAAAGATTTTTCCTCTAAACCACACCTGGCCATAATAGCCAAGCCATAGCACTCCCAACAAGAATTCACAGAATGGTGTTGCTTTCCAGCATCATCTGTGATTACATACCCAATGACTCCAGCAGCAGCAATACTTTCAATCCACAGAATATACAACCCTCAGATTTCTCATCTCAAGTGAACCTTGGATTTGATTATAACAGGAGACCATGTGTCAATCCAATTGAAGCTGCACAAGATTGCACACTAGCGCAGAAGGATTATCATAAAGAGCTTCACAAGGTTATGAACCTGTTCCTGGATCTGTCTGTGTTTTGCTTTTGTGGCAAGAAACTCATTCACAGAGTTCTAAGAGACTGTTTTTGAGAGTCCAGACATGCCTGCCAAAGAGAAGCACGGATGTCAGTTGCTTGCGGCATGGGGGGAGGAATATGGAGCAGGAAAGAGAGAGAGAGATGCCTAAACTCCCAGTCTAGTCTGTAAGAGAAGGTACACATCTTCAGTACTTCTCCTGTGTTGTTATACTTGGACATCTTGTGCTTTCCATGGATAGCAGCAGCTTAAAACTTACTTACTACACTGGTAAAAGTACTTTCTCTACTGCTGATGCTGCTGCTGCCACCAGGAGTTCTATCATGATGATGATAGATTCTTCAAGCAAACATTGTTGGACAAAGATGGAGATCGACTGAAACCAAAGAGTGCAGAACATACCCGAGGACACAATACCGTCGATAAGCTCGGCACCTACGAGATGTTCACGCTGAAGCTCGGTACCGCTGATATCTTCTTCAGAAGAAGAAGAAGAAGATATATGGCAGGATAGAAGCGTTGAAGAGGAGGAAACAAACCAGCAATATAATATTATTACATGAGATTCTTACGACCACCGAAGTCTGCCGCGAGGGGGAAAGAAATCCGTAATGGCGAGTACTCAACTACAACTGTCTTCCTTTCCTTTACGATCAAATGGAAGTACGCAACAACAACAGCAACAGCAACGGCGCCATATATAATAAGCAATCCAGTAACGAACGAGAGGCCGCGTGCAGAGCGCCTATAAGCAATGTTCTCAAAAACTATACAGCTGCAGCAACACCAGCAGCTCCTCAAACACAGCGTTGCAGCGAAACCACGACAATCTACTCACATGTAAGTGAGCAGGAAGATGTACAAACCAATCGGCAACTCTAGGAAAAGGAAGCCTTCACACCAAATTCCACGCACGCGCTGCTGCTGATCTCCGAGAACCATAAACCTGAAGACGAGATATTAGAGAAAACTCGGACAATAGTCACCAAAACTACCAAAAATACAGACACAGAGAAAGAGAAAAGACACAGACAACCGCACCAAGAGAGAGACAGAGACAGAGACAGAGAGGGAAATATGCAGTGAAAAGCAGAGGGTGAAAGAAGCAAGCGACCAGAGAGGAGACCAGAACTCAAAACGATTTTAAGAAAAATTCTACGAGGAAAAAAAAAAAAAGAGTTACAAGTTCGGGAGAAAAGGTACAAGTTCACAGAGAGAACACAGAAAAAAGGAAAGGCCAAAAAAAAAAAAAAAAAAACATGGGAGCTGCTGAGCTTTGCACGGGAGCGGTGGCGATGGCGGACAAGACGACTGCGAAGGACAGCATCGCTCGCTGGGAAGAAGGCGAAGAAGAAAAGGTAAAAAAGAAGAACTTCACTTTTACTGCGACACTTCACTTTAACCATCGGGTAAGAAACAAGAGCCATTCTTCAGATTCCTCTCTTGTCTTTTTTAACCCCGTATTTTACCCCTAAGGCTCAAAATGATGTTGCCGAAAATAGGCCTTGTATATATGTGGCCTTTTATATATAACAAAAGGCCCTCTTCTTACATGAATACAAATTATGGCTTTTTAAATAAAGGCTATTATTAGATTATTATTCGGCCCTGTATATGAATATATTCAATTTTTATATATAATTTTTAAAAATATTTGGACTCGGTAAAATCGAAAACAGAATGTTTGAATTTAATTTAATATCATGATAATATTTAGTTTCATAAATACAAAAATTTATGGCTTTAAAAAAAATAAAGGCTATTATTAGCCTATTATTCTGCCACGTACTTATATGAATATATTCAAATGCAAAAGACATTTTAAATTTATTTTAAAATACTTGAACTTGGGAAATAAATTCCAACAGAATGTTTTAATTTTAAATTTAATATTCATGATAATATTATGTTTCATAACTGAATTTTTTTATGGCTTTTTAAAAATAAAGGCTATTTTATTTAAGCCTATTATTCTGCCATGTAAATATGAATATATACAAATGCAAATATATTTTATATCTATATTAAATGTTTGACACCTTGAGCAATAATAAGCTCCAACAGAATTGTTTTAATTTAAATATAATTTCATGATAATATTTAATTTCATAAATGTAATTTACGAATTTTTAAATAATTTAGATATTATTAGCCTATTAGTTTACCACATATAGGAATATATTCAAATGCCCCCAAAAAAAAAAAAACTTTTTTTATCTTAAATATTTGAATTTTGGACTTGGGCAATAAATTTTAAAAGAGTTTTTTTTAATTTAAATTAAATATATCATGCACTTTGTAAAAACCTTTTTTTCTTTAGGTTTTGGTGTTCTCACCATG
>Ga0209611_10009242_pt1 | contig 14992 bp, 8 predicted proteins | sample S1TSphgellanicum_3_FD_187693 | JGI IMG/M metagenome (GOLD analysis project Ga0209611, IMG submission 187693) | Host-associated microbial communities from peat moss isolated from Minnesota, USA - S1T2_Fc - Sphagnum magellanicum MG (SPAdes) (version 2) | ecosystem: Host-associated > Plants > Peat... | reverse complement strand
CTTAACAACCCTGCAGCATTGGAAATTAGCTGCTACAAAAATTATGTGGCAGTATATACGCAAAACAGGAGGTGGGCATTAGTGAACCAGGTATAATATCTCATGTTGGTTTAGAGATTGAAATTTCCCTTTCAGATGTGTAGGAGCTCTTTAATGTCTTAATTGGTATGTATATTGAGCTTAGAATTCCAAGTTTAATAGTGTGCGAGACCATGGACCAAAAGATAGCGAGAAACCACATGCATGTGGTGGAGAAAAAATATGCAAGAAGTGGGAGAGTGCACAAGAATCACAACCTAGTGTGTCATGCTGCAATCTCACCAAAATCTTCACACTGTAAACAGAATCGGTTTTGTGTGCCATACTTATTACTCAATGTACTATATTTTATTTGTTCTTTTAAAAAGTCGGTGTCATTGTTGCACTCTCATGGAACCTCAAGTCCCACTTGGCTAATAAGGAGGTCACCATTGACACCCATTTGGGAGTACAAAGTGGGGAACACATGGAGGTATATGTTCAAAGCAGAAGGTATCTTTGTAAAAAACCCCATGTATTTTCCTAAACTGTTTTGTTGTTGAGGAGATATATAATGATAATTATTCATATTTATTCATTTAATGTATGTATTCACAATTTTTGCAAATTCATTAGTGGCTGAATTCTCACCATTCTTGTTTTTATTTTAAATGGTTTTGAATGACTACTGAAATGGTTTCAAACGATATACAAAATTAAATGTATCCCCAAAAAAACCCCACTATGGCAATTTTTTTTGCTTTCCGTAAACAGATCAGATGTAAACCTTGTCAGACTTTATTGAATCTACTTGTAAGGGAGCCACTACAAAACAATGAAGATGAACTTTTCATTTGTTCTCACATTTGTGGAATGTTCACCCATTGTTACTGTGAACAATGAGTTCATTCCTGTGGTAACCTTATGGAACATTTCATATTTTATCTGTTGTTGGTTTGAACCAATGTTGGGTGTGGTGTATAGGCATGTGCCTGGTATCAACACACCGGAGCTAGGACCCTACCAGTCTCTCAGAAGATGAGGCAATATCAGCCTTATAGGTTATACCAGCTTGCTACGGACTTGAGGTGATACCAGCCTAGTACCAGTTTTATATCAATCTCAATACCAAGTATATACTTGCTTCATGCCCAACCAAAAATCAGGCTTGGATCCAATACCCAGGACCAGACTGGTATGAAAGTTCAAAAAAAGTCCCCAATATCAGTACCAGCCTTTTGTATTGAAAAGGAAAAATCTGGTACCAAGAGGAAGCTGGTATGTTCAAAATTTGATACCATCCGAAGACTGGTTTGAACTCATGTTGGGTCGGTTTATTGATGGAGCCTTGGTATATAAATTGAAACTGGTCCTAATATGAAGAAACTGACCAGATTTCTATCATGTTGTTATAGTATTCCTATGAGACTTTTGTTACCCCATATGATGGGTCCAACGATACCCATGTTGGTATCTGGGTGCCTCGTACATAAACATTTTGAATATCATAGTATCTTGGTGGCTTCAGCACAAACTATATTATTTTTAGGAATGCTGAAATTTTCAAAAATTATTTTTTTCCAAAGAAAAGAATTTTCAAAGGAAAATGAAGAATTGTTGGAATAGTGAAATTTCAAAATTAATTAATTATTTGACAGACATGTGCTGAAGCTGTGCATGTACGAGGTACGGAATATAGTTTGATACTAGTCCCTTTTTATAAGGGGTGTTTTGCAATATCAATAGAGAACTTTCCTTTTCAAAAACTAATGGCATGGTATATTTCTTGATGGTATGCGCCCTGTCGCTTAATTAATTTTGTTTTCCCCATCACAGTTGCTCAGGTGCAGAGTGTCATTCCCAACCAGTTGGCTCTTTGTATTGCTCCTCATGGTGGTGGTCACTCTTATATATGAAGACAACTCTCTAGGTAAGTATCATTAAATTTTAGTCTGTGGATCCATCATGCTGCAAGCAGAAAAAATGCTTTCAAGATGGATGAGTTGCTATTGGTGTAGACCTTGATCTTCGTGATGAATCCCTTGCAGGGTGGTGGCTCTTGTTTGTCTATATGATTTGGGGTGTTTCATATTGGAGCCTAAACCTTAAACTTGAGTATATTGCAGCTGAAGCAAATGTGGATATCACATTCACAAATGTCCAACTTCTTGAACACAGTAGTACAACTCAGATTTGCCACACCTTTGCAATGGCTTTTGCCAACCTGAACATATTGAACAAAAATGATGAATTATCGCAAACACTTGTTTCAAAAAATTGTTCCGAACATTATCATGAATAGGTCTTGCAACTTAAGTGGATACGCGACTAAAAATAGCATAAGTGACGAGTTTGAATTAATTACAAATGACATAAATAACTAGTATAGTCAATAAAGACCAATCATAAAATGGCATTTATGGGATAGTGTTAATAATAGAATTAATGCAAAAATGATGCGTCACATTATTTATGACAATTGAAATGCATGAGTAATATTGAATGGGATCATTTAGTGATATATGGTTCATTCTTTCACAAAAGAAGTTATGCACTCACAATCACCACAAATGTCTTGGTAGACTTAATACAAAGGCACCAAGTTCATTGTTGTAAAAGAAGTGAGGATGTTGGAATGACATTTGATAGATTATTTAATCATCAACAAAGGCAACACAACTAGGATCAATCGATTCATAACTATTGATAGAAAAGCTTTGTTGTGTGACACCTTTCAAAACTTCAATGGCTATTTAGTTAAAGGAAGACAAGTAGTTTCTTTGTTTAAATCATTGCAAATCATTGGAAGCTTTCTTGAGTCTAAACCTCTCCCATTTAATTTTATTCCAAATGATTATCTTCCTTGAACAAAGCAATTGACTCAAGCAATGTTCCATATTTTTTCATTGTAGGAAAAGGTTTTGTCTACATCTTTCAACAATTTGTTTTGAACATTGATCCTAATAATTTCATTGGGTTGTGGCTCCCAACTTGGATCACCTTTAAGAATTTATGTCTTGAAAATAAGCCCATCACAACATTCATTGTGGCTCAAGTAAGCAGTTTGCTACATGTTGGCAACATTAATGAGGTAGTGAAAGATCCAAGTTTTTGTGCAGCCTTAGAGGTGGATTAAGGCTAGGTTGCACAATTGAAGATTAAAGGTTTAACTAAAAAGTTGATTGTTTTTCCTATTACCTATGAACATACTTATAAGATGTATATATTATTTTGTTTTTTCACAAAAGGTTGATGTTTGCCCATTAAAGCAACTGAAAAGAATGGAGGTGGATGTCACCTTGAGGTATTCAAAAAGTCAATTGAATCATTGGGAGCAAAAATTTTATGCCCATGCAAATGCAGAAGATGTCACAGAAGGGGAATTAATGCCATGCAAGGAACAATGTTTAGGAAAAGACACTAATGGCATTACAATTGTGTGTCCCAAAAAAAAAGGATCCACCCCAAAGGAGGGCCCATAGGTAGCATTGAAGTAGGCATTGGATCAAATCAATGAAGGCCTTTAATCATGATAAAGGTCTAAAGGAAACAAAGATTCACTAGCCCAATCCTTCCTTCCTTTCTTAGAAGTTGATCAAGGTCTTGTTAGGATAAACACTCACCTTTGCAAGCTTCTTCACCTCACAACATAATTTAGGCCAAAGCTTGCAAATCATAGCTAGTGTATTTGGATGTGAAGTCCTTATCATGCCATCTCATCATAATGATAAAAAACAAGTTGAGGAGGCTCAAATCACCTCCAAAAGAGCCTTTGAAATAAGATGCAAGTAACATTGACATGTTAAATGCTTGTGATGACAACATATATTGTGGTGATTGCAAGGGGCTACATTTTATTCATGGGAACCATGTGAACTATTAGGGACAAATCATGCAACTTGCAACTTAGCAATTGATCCATGGAAACCACTTGGCCACCCTCTTTCAAAGAAGGCCAATGCTACAAGTTGCTCACCACAAACTAGAATGAATCTTCATTCTATGATCTATGGGATGGAATTTGAATGAAATACATGAAAGAAAGGAACAAAAAATCTTCCTTTAACCATCATCAAGTTTCCAATTGAATCTTTGCATAATGTTTTCTAATGTGAAAGGCTTTAACAAAAAGGTTAAGGTGATATAGTTGTGAAATTATATTCAATCCTCGGTGCCTAATATAAAAATTTTGGCAATTCAAGAACACAAATTGAAAGTTAATAATGGTGATTCAATTGAAAGACATAGATGTGGCAATAATCAATGTGCAAAATTTTGCATGCATCTCCAAGGTACATTTTGAAAAAAAAGAATATGGTGCAAGAAAATGAGGAGTCTACATGTTGGTGTCACATAAATGGGTCAAACAAATTTCCATGGAAGGTGCCATTGTTACCAACATAATGTAGCATTTTTTTTTTAATGGCCTTCTTTATGGTAGTTTAAAAGTTGCAAATGTATATGCATCCAATGAATCCAAAGAGAGGTGCAAACTATAGGAAGATATGTTTTTTAATTTCCCTATAAATTGTAGGTGGATAGTTTTAGGAAACTTTAATGGAAAACACTGTGAGAAATCATGTCCATTGGACCCATATAACCTATAACTAAAGCTCCAAAATAATTAATATACAATTACATTACAATTAGAACATGGAAATATGGGCAATTAATAAATAAAATGTCACATTAGAAAATCAATGAGTTGTACTTTAGTTACAAATGGGACACCTATATGGTGTAATGTATGCATCATACATATGGATGTAATTAATCATGTTTGACCTTTTAGCAAGTTGCATTTTAATTGCATGCAACAACTACATTACAATTAGTGTAAATATAACACCTAATCAACAATTACATTGCAACTAGTGTACAACATTGACACATATGATCATGTCATACGTACACATTTCCCTTGCCCATTAGATATGTCATTGGTAACTAGTTGTCAACTATGATTCCCATTGATACAACTAGTTGTGTACTACGTTGCAATTGTAACAATATCAAATTTTCACTATTTTGTGATTGTTCTTCAACTATTAATAATTAATAATTTAAAAAATTCATATTTAATCCTCAATGTTTAATAATGATTTTTTTTCAATAATTTATTCACTATTACATATTAATTAATGTTTAAGAGTTAATTTAAATTAATTAATCTAATTCAAAAAATTAGTTTGTTAATGACTCAAATAATTAATTTTAAAATAATTAAATAACTATTTTTTAAATTAAATTGCTTCATAAATATTAAGCTCAAATAATTAATCATCTATTCAAAAATTCAAATAATTAATTATTTAAAATATTAACTAACAAATTATAATGGATGGCCAAGATTAATATTTCAAAAGAAAAAAATTCATTAAAAATTTCCCATAGTGTCACATGTTAGATTTTGATGGATTGATGAAAAATGACATCAACATGACATTACCATGGTAATCGCAAACTAATCGCATTAGAGTTACACAATAGTCATTCCTACATAGTTGTAATTAAGTTGCATATGTATATGAATTCACATGTATAGTGAATTGCATCCGTTGCAAATCATGCAACTTGTCCAATAGCACTCCCATAAAAAACATGTTGAATTGCAATGAGTTGCAAATGGTCATTGTAATTCAAAAACCCAATTGCAAAGCTAGTTATCAATCACCCCATTTTCTCATAGTGAAAAGCCTATGTAAAATCAAGTGAAAAAAACTTTGAAAATTGAAAACATTTTCTCTCTTTATGGTAGGAAGCTAAAGTTTTCATGGGATAATTAGAAAAGTAAGGGAGTTAAAATTCTAATTAAGTTGGACAAAACTTATATGCCTTGTGTTGGCTAGTTCAAATCTACCACTAATATTAGTGAATACTTGATAAAGGAAATGTTGTTTTGTCAAATACCTACCTCTTTTCAATTCTATTTGTTTAGAATGTAGTAACATTAAGTTAAAAAGGCACTAAAAGATGATCATTAAATATATTGGTGACTTTAAAAAATAAATCAAAAGTTTATGAAGTTGTTGTAATCTTTGTGACATTTTTTTATAAGTTTTTTAGCTCAAAGTAATCACCTAGTTCTACCGTGACCACTACAAAAGTAGAATAGTAGATTTTCAATAAAAGGAAGACCAATTGAAATATGAGCTAAACCAAGCAATGGAAGAGTTGCAACAAAATTGTGAATACCTTATTTTACAACACAAGTTGGCTTTCATGCAACACAACCTTAAGGAATTTGAAGATAGGAGAATAAAAGGGTTTAGATATGAGCAAAAACCAATTGGAAGCTTATGAACAATTTTATGTTTAAGGAAAAGCCCACCACCAATTTAATTGTAAGCTTTAGGTCCTACACTAGTGAAGTGGTGAGAGACAAAGTGGTGATGGAGAGTTGTTGTGTGAGCTTCTTTATATTGAACTTGTATGTAGAAGTAAGGGTTGACGAGGAAGTGTCAAATGCCAATAACCAAATTCTTAATTACTTGTTTCAAAAGGTTGAAGGGAATACATGTGAGAGGCTAATGCTACTCATCTTAAAGGAATAACTCCAAGCTATAGTTATCGAATTAGCACAATGCAAAGTTTTAGGCATTGACGGGATTGTCACAAAATTCTACAAAGAACATTAGGTTTTCTTGAACCATGATTTTTGGGTAATGGTGACAAATGTTGTGCAAAGAAAAGTGTTTAAGGGGCTAACTAAGGGGCTCATCATTTTACTACTCAAGAATGGAGACAAAAAAAAACTTGAATAACTTGAGAATAATCATGCTTATCAACATGTCTAACAAAATTTATGTAAAAGCTCTGCAACATTATCTTCAACCTATATTTATAAATATCATGAACATGAACCAATTGAACTTTTTACTACTAAAATACATCCTTGATGACATTGTTTTTATTCATGAAATGTTGGATTGGGCAAGAAAATTAGAACAAAGTGTGGTTTTCTTAGAACTTGATTATTCTAAAGTTTTTTTTTAAGTATTTTTAGTTTCCTTTTTCAATGTCTACATAAGTTGGGATTCCTTATTGCTTTCATTTGTATGATCCAACTCTACTATTTGTTGGTGTTGAAGCTAACATCAACCTTAACAATATAGCCCACCTTCTAAGGGCAAATAAAAATATTACAAATTGGTTCAATGGTATTCAATGGAAGTGGGTTTAGGACAAGGAGTTTTCCAAGCTATTAGGTATGCCATTTGGCTTAGGGTTAAGGTGAAAAATGTGAACAAATTTGTTTTACACAAAGTAAAGAAATTTTTGGTTTATTGGTGCCCAATCTTTCATTGGTAGAGTGAATACTAATTGTCAACCAAATCTTATTGACATTGTTTTAGTTTTTTATTTTAGTGTGGGGAGGTTCAAGAAAAGGTCTACAACAAATTAAATCCTTACCACATAACTACTTGTGGGTAACCAAAGAGTAAGCAACCCACAACAAAGTAAAGTGGAAGGACTATTATGTGAAAAAAAGGTATGGGAGCTTGGTTTTAATTGATCTAAAAGAAGGCCTAGTTGCCTTTCTAATTAAGTAGGTGTTACATGCTTTAGATTTGGGAGCTTCCAACCTACAAATTCTACTTTGTTATCATATTAACATGTTCATGTTGGATGAAAGTAAGAAATGGGGTCCAAATGTCAATTGGTTGTTTTGCCACAAGCTCACAACATTTCAAGATCCATTATTTGGAAGAAGGTGATTAGGGCCTAGAAAGCCATTGTGAAAAATTTGGAATGTTTTTCCCATCTACATATGTGCAAAGCTATTAAACAAATATGCATGCAAGTTACATATGAATAGGCAAAGTGGCACAAGATATGCCTTTAGGCTTGGTCATTTAAATTTGAGGGAATCAAGTTTCACTTCTCTCAAATATTTTGGCATATTGTTGAACAAAATGGAACCCAAAAGTTCCTTTGTGCTCAAAGCAAAAGAGTGTCACCTTTGGGATAGATTACCGAATTAATTTAATGTTGAAGCAACAATTGGAAGTTAGGTAGTATTAAGAGTAGCAAAAGAAGGGGAATGGATTAGTCATTTCTAAGAGGAGAATTTAGACCCCTTCATGGTTGTCCATGCTACCAAAAAGTTCAAGCCAACAATTTATGTTATCCCATCAATGTTGGTGATTTCACGTAGTACAAATTTTAATTTGATGGGAGTGTAATCTAAAATGAGTATTGATGGATGATGGATGGAGTAATCAAAAGTAACCTCACTTTCAATAGGTCACTTTTGGTTTTGGAAGATGCAAACATGATCAACAAGGGGTTTAAAGAAGGATGTTTTCCTCTATGGAATGGACATATTTTGTTTCTTGTGTTTATGTTTTGTAGGTTTTTAATGGTGATCAATGGTGTTGTTGAACTATGTGGCGATGTTTTTTTTATCAAATCCTAATGTGTGGTGTGTGATGTTGATTCTTATTTATTGTGGAATGTTGCTTTTGAAGGAAAAGGTAATGGAGAGTTGATGATTGGTGAAGCGGATGTGGTGATGTTAGGAAGGTTATTTTAATGATGAATTTAAAAAGATTGCCATGGTGCTAAGGAGAGCAAGTTTTTTAGGAAAAAAACTAAGTTTCATGTGTTTCTTTCTTGGTGTATGGTATTAAAAACTGCAAAAGAAGGATGTGTTTCTAAGGTAAAGTAAAATTTAATCCAAGATTGGTTAGGTTCTTTGATTTTACTTCCATTGTGTCATTAAAACCTAAAAACTTATGGACAATGCTCATAATAAAATCATGGGTATCATGGTGATGAGGAACTTATGAAAAATACTAAGGAATGTTGAACAAATTAAAGCATCGGCTAGATGTTGAAGTGCATGGGAGTGTATTAGGGATTTGTCAAGGATATGTCATAAGATGGTTAAGGGTTGTGGCAATGGGTGATGTGTGAGAATTTGAGTTTCATCCTTTCAAAAGTTCATGATGAAGTGTTGTGCTTAAGGATGTTGGATTGAGAAATTGGGTACAAAAAGCTTTTGGGGATTATATCACTTGGGTTTCTAGAAAAAAAATTGTTTGTGTAAGTCATACCATGAGATTAAATCTATGTGGTGGGGGTTTGGTGCAATTGGGTAGGACAAATACAATTTGTTTTAAGCCATGTCTCATGATCCATGATGTTCAAAGAGAGAATCCATGAGAAATCTAATCCATCACCACCTACCTTTTTTAATCAATTAGGGTTATATGTTTAGGAAAAATTTAGAACTTAGATTTTTGTTATATTATGATTTTTTTAAGTATAAAGATTATGTTTATTTTTTCATTGTGTATCCATGAAAACATGTTATTTATGTGTTTTTTTAATGCTTCCTTTTTTGCTACATGGGCTATGCTTTGAATTGTAGTACCTAACCCAATAATGCAATCAATTAAAGTTTCCAAATCAAGTCCTTTGTGCATTTGGTTTGAGTATGTAATTTTCACAGGAATCAAAACAAACTCTACTATGGTAAGGTGCAAAAGTTGTCTTGGGACCCCAAGGCTTGGAAATGGTCTGATAGGTCTAAGCTCCCCATGTACATAATTATTAAAGGAAGAAACCTTTTAAGTAGCAAAAAGGTCCTTTTTAAACCAGCTAAAAAAAAGTGGCAAGAGCATGATCTAATTTAAGTTAAGATGGAATGGCCTAAGGTTTGGCACAAAGAGAGGATCAAAAAGGAATTAGCCTTCATGTGGTTGCTATTGTACCACATAGCAACCATATGTTAACACTTAGAAACCAAAAATCTTTTAATCCATCAATTACACATGTTTGTTTTAATTGAATTAATTCAATGGAATTAGTGTTGCATTGATTATGGGAATGTCTTCAAGGCCAAAAAACATGGGTTGGGTTACCAATATTGTTAACAAGTTACATATCAAACCCAAGTAGAATTAGCCCTATAAAAGTCTTTTTCTTTTCTACAATGTCTATTTGGGGTTAACCTTAAAGGCCACCTCAAGCAATTCCATCACACTTGGCATTTGCTTAGCTCGGCATCACCTTATGGTCCCTTTGGATTAAGGTACATGACCTAATGTTTAACTAACTTGGATGGTTTTATGAAATATGGAGTCCTTTGTCTAGAACCTCCTTCTTGATTTCGATAGAATGGCTTGGAAAAGGATCCTTGCTAAGGTTAGTTTGGTGCATGGGATGGAACCCTCTTTACTACTGGATTTCAATTGTCTCTAAGGTGCCAAGGAAACAATTTGTATAAAAAAAAGGTTTATTGGCAAACCTTTTTCCTACATAAAACGTAGATGTGATAGTGACACTGCAAGAAGGACAACGTTGTAATGATAAAGATAAGAAAGAAGCATAGGCTAATGGGTAACTTCCACTTGGTGGAAGTTACTGTAACAAGATGGAGAATACCTTTTAGATTGTGTAAGTTAATGTTCCTACAATAAACTATGATGTTAGTGAACAAAATATCTTTAGCCTAATGAGGGACCGAAATATACAAAGGAAAAAATGTGGTTGTGCTTTACATCATTTTGACAACTTAAAGGTGTATTGTGATTCCACCGGCCTTATCCAAGGGGTGGTATGTGACTTGCTTGTAATGCCCCAAACCCCTTGGGTTTAATTTGGCCTTAATTTTGGCCCTACAACTATCTTTTTTGTTTCTCTTGAATTATATGTATTGCTTTCTTTCTTTCCAAAAAAAAAATCTACATTTATAACAACCAACATGAATTTTTTTTTACATGGTGGTCCTTTTTAATTGTTTTTATATGATGATAACATAAAACTCCAAAACACTAACCCATCATATAGTTTCATTTTCATATATGAATTATAACACATGAGGAATGACTAATATTGTAATCACCCACCTAAGAACAATTTAAATTAGAATGAACTATTCAAACATCCAAAAAATTAAAGTCAACAAAACACTTAAATAATTTTGTGTCACCTTTTGTTCTACTTTTCATTGTTAATATTATGCATTTGTATAGGTATTCATTGATGCAACCAAACTTTGGGTGGGGAAATTTTTTAATATTTTATGAAACACCTAAGACAACGGGATTTTTTTTTGGTATGTTATGAAATAACAAGCTAATAATATTGAAAAAAATTGTAGTTATATTTTCATAATCAACTATAAATAAATAGCATATTTACATTTGAGTAGATTTATCTAGAGTCAATGGTTTTAAGCCATTCACCACATAATTATTATTATCATGTATGTATGTTTATACCATCTAGTAAAACAATTAGGTACCTCTTCCAAACCTAGCTATATCACTCCTCTCCCCTACCCACCTACATGAAGAAACAAAACCTTTATAAATATTTTTCAAATACCCATTCAAAATCTCCATCTTCTTTGCTAGTTGTTTTTACCTTTTTCTCACATACTCTTTGAAATCCTCCTTTCAGAATGAATTTTTCAATTAAAATTAATAAATTTATTTAGCTATTGGAATACATTCCATAAATCTTGAACTTTTTCCATAATCACATGTTTTAGTATTCTCATAATAAATTCTAAGCACCATGTTTACATTTGAATCAATGATAAATTTTACTTCATCATGAATTAATTGCACTCTATAAATTTTTGCACACCATTTAGGAAAAAAATAGAAATGACACACACACATCCCCCTACCCCCACCCCACCTTTGGAATTTAAAAATATAGTAAACATAAATAAAATTATTCTCCAAAAAAAAATTTAGGTCACATGGAATGTGGTTGTAGGCTTTGAATGATTTGTTGACCAAATAATTCCATGCCACATGATTCTAAAAAAATCCCAATTTTTTCATATTGAAGAAATATCAAAACATGTCCAAGTTGAACAACCTTTGTATTGTTGGAAAGCCATAAGATTGTGGGTTGTGATAGGCAAGATAAATGTGTTGTTCAATAGTTAAATGATTATTTGAAGGGTCAAGGCCAAATATGAGAAAATGATTCTTAGCACTAACCATTAAATATGATTGGAAGGGCAAATGAAATATAGTTGAAGAGATTGACATGGTGTTGAAAGATTTTGACAAGAGTATTAGATAATGGTATTGCATGATTGAAATAAATACATTTATGAAGAGTTATGAACCTCCAAAGTTAAGATACATTAAAGTGCGTTTATTAAAAAATTAAGAGTTTTAAAAATTGTGACAATTTGATGTAGTCCTCATTCAGACATGCAAAGTATTGCATAAGAAGATAGTGCCTCATGTAAGAGAATAGTGGTTGAGTTTGTCTCAACTCTAAACGTGCACTCAAAACTAAAAGTTTAAAAATTGCATGTTTGAATAATAAAGTTGTTGATCAATATAATTTGAATAGTGGTTGATTTTGTGTCAAGTTTAAACAAAACTATATTGATTGCCCTCTTTATTTTTTTATGTTGTTAAGGTGATAAAAAATGCATGTGAAGCATGTTGCTTTGTTTTAATTATCTTAAATTAATCATATCATTTATTTGATCATGAGTTTAAAAAAACATCTCAAATTTTTAGAAGCTCCATTATTGCAAGGACTAATAATTTTATCACCAACATCACTTAACAAACCTTCAAGTGTATCATACAATTTTCCAACATTGAATCTTCAAATTCTCAAAATATTGGGTGGGATTGCTTAAGGTATATGTTATTTTGAATGCAAAGTACTTAATATGTGGAATGCAACTTAAATTTCATTATGTTACATGATAAACACAATCTAACCTCACACATACAAAACAAAAAAATGTTGCACCCTTGTTTGTGAAAAATAGCTCTTATATGTAGCATTTTCTTATAATTTTAAAAAAAAATGCACAACATTCAACAATCCTCAATTTTTAGGTGCAAATTATAAAATGCAACAAGTTAATATAGCAAGTACTTCATTTTGGTGATTTTTGGGTGCAACATATCAAATGCATCATGTTTCATTTTGTAGTGGAAAACACAAATTATTGTCAAAAATGAAATCTAAAGCAAAAAAATTGTTAGCCTCTTGATCATGAGAGATAACACTCAACATTTTCTTAATAGACTTGAAAATCATAACATTACAATTTCTTCCCTATTCATCACAAAAAAGCTAACACATCTTCAACAAAAAGTAACATTGTTTTCGAATGAGTGTATATCAAATTGACAAACAAGGAAAGTTGTAAACAAAAACAACTATATAAAGAAAAAATGAAAATAGAGGAAAAAATGACATAGTTGAATGGAATAACTAAATGCCTAAATTCTTAGACTATAGTGTGATAACAAATATCCTAATTCAACTACTACCAGGTTAACATCACATAATTAGTCAACAGTGAAAATGGAAGGTGAGAATGGAAGGTGGGTCTATTTGTGAAGGGGAAGTCTGAAAGGTAAAGAAAGTGATAATTATCCCCAAAAAAAAAACAACACTGCATATGAGTACTGGATTCCTTCATATTGTGAGCTTATGATAATTATGATGATTTTCAACACAAAAATTTCATATTTTCACAAAATTTGATTTCAATATTTATGGGATTATTAATGTCCAAACTAACTCTAGGGTGAGGTACAAACTAGAAATAGACACGCCAAAGGGGTTTTGGCACATTACCTATTTGTACAATCTGTTTTATTTAGTCTTTGTTTCTACAATCAATTCTAGGATATTTAGGTTTGGGTTTATTTTTTAATTTGGCTTTCAACTTGTTGTTGTTGATATTCAACAAAGAAAACAAGCAGCTCAAACTCCATAAATGGCTCTATCCTTTAAATGACATCCATGAAGATGATAAATATTCAACATACTAAATTGGAAACAAGGGGTGTGTCACACTTTGGCTTTGCCATTTACATTAAAGAGTATCTTAAGGCAAAAGAAAAATTATGGAAACTCAAATATTTCACCCTGCAAAAACATAATCTTCAAAAAAAAAATTATATTGAAATTAAGGGATTTGGTTTACTCTGAAGTAAACCAAAATCCTTCAAAATATATTATTTTACTTATATAAAATAATTGGGTTGTACTTCTTGATTCGGTTATTCCTGATTGGCTGGAGCCCCCCCCCCCTTGAAAGTTATGAGTGCAAGTATGTGGGCCCTGCATCCCAGTCACGGGCAACCCACTAAATTAATAGTGTCTTTGCCAACCTTTAGTGGGAGGGCTCATTTGCCAACTCATGCACTACACTGTTATGTGCAAGAAGATTGGCCCGTTGTTCCCAAAAAAATGAAACTATGGAGGTTCCTCAAAATAGAAGGTTCTATTTTGATTTATATAGTTCCTCCCCTTGGGCCCACCTATATAGGTGAAAGGAGAACAACATTTGCCAAAGCACATGGGCTAGAAGTGAGGTGCTTATACGGAGAACATGTTGGGGAACACATTGTGAACTTGGGGAACATTTCGAGAACCCATTAGGAACTTAGATGAAACACCGTGGGAACACATTAGGAAACAGGGAAAATTGAAAAAAAAATCTTCCGTCCCCCCACCCCCCCCACTAATTTAAAAGAAATAAAAGCAAGGCACCTTGACCCTTCCTATTGGTTAAAAGGAAAATAAATCCTCCCCCCTCACCCCCGCCGCCCCTAATAAAACTTGCATGGAAAGTCTAGTGTCCAATGTCCAAATGGACATTGGATAGTCCACTCTCCACACCAAATGCAACTTGAAAAAGAAAACCTCCCCTCCAACCTCCCAACCTTAAACCCAAAACTTAAAAGGAAAAAAACCAAGGCACCCTAAAAACATGATTGCACTTCCCATTCGCTGGATGAATTTTTCTCCTCAAGAAGGTTTGTCACAATTTTTCGCCTAGGCTAATATCCATCGCAATGAACACCCCGGGTATATAGGTGAAAAGGGGAGGATTTTGGGCAAAACATATGGGTTTGAAATCAGGTTATTGGGAACATCCTTGGGGGACACATTGAAAACTTGGGGAACAACTTGGAGAAATGGTAAGAACACATCGGTAACTCAAAAAAAAAAAAAAAAA
>Ga0209611_10009241_pt1 | contig 14992 bp, 14 predicted proteins | sample S1TSphgellanicum_3_FD_187693 | JGI IMG/M metagenome (GOLD analysis project Ga0209611, IMG submission 187693) | Host-associated microbial communities from peat moss isolated from Minnesota, USA - S1T2_Fc - Sphagnum magellanicum MG (SPAdes) (version 2) | ecosystem: Host-associated > Plants > Peat... | reverse complement strand
GAGTTCCGATTAAATTATTTAAAACATTATTATTTAATTTTCATTGAAAAAATGGTTCAATAATTAATAACTTCCACAACTTAGCTCCAAATAATTTCAAATTAAATCAATGCACCCCTACTCATCGAAAGTTTTATGAAAATACCAAGAGAGTGGCATGAAGCGCCATGGTTTCAACATGACAAGACAAAAAAATAAAAATTACCTTGTTTCATAAATAAATGTTTCACCAAATTTTAGGATTAAAAAAATTGTCAATTATTGAATACTTACTCTACAAGTGTATTGGCCCAAAATAAGAGACTCCAAGTTTCCACCAATCTTTGGTTTTTTTCCTCCTTTATAATTAAAAAAAATTGGGCCTTTCAAATTAACTTTTTTTCTAGGGCAAAAAGTTGCTTTTCTTTAACTCAGAAAAAAGGTTCATGAAAAAAAACCTTAAACTAAAGTTTTGTTTAATGTAATTTTCATTGTAATGCCACTGAAAAGCTTTTAAATTTTTCCATTGTAAGGATTCAAGGCAACCACATGTTGCATAAGGCAAGCCATTTGCAATGTATGTGTCATGATCTACAATTTACGTATATGTTATTTTTCCATTCGTCCAAATCTTAATCACAAAATCAATAAATGATGACCATCTACTTGTTCATTTTGAATGTAACCCCTTATTTAGATTACTTGTTTTGGCAACAAGTTGTTCTCCATCATTTTTAAGTTTGTTGAAGTCGTTCACCTTTCTCACCTTTGAATTTTTACCTTTATGTTGCAATAAACTTCAATGTTTAGTGTTGAATATATATATTGTATAATGAAATTTGGGCTGATCTTGTGCAATTCAATGAATTCTAAAGTAACCTTTAAACTTTTGTTACAACTTACAATGTGCGATTGTAAAATGTGTCAAAACTTGCTACTCAAAGATGGTGTTTCAAGGCTTTACTTTCTATCTTGCTACCTTTCAAAATCCAAACTTTAAACTCCAAAACTGTAAATTGTAAGTTGTAACGTACCCTAATACTTACATTGTTTCAAGAGGTAATGCTCATTGGTCAATGGTGAATCATGATTATGGTTGCCTAATTCCGACATTCATCAAAGTTAGATTCAAAAGGTAGTGTTCATCGATTAATGGTAAGTTGTGACTACGGTTGCCCAATTTTGACATTCATCAAAGCTTGGATTGAAGAGGTGGGGAGGCTGAAAGGGCAACTAAATTGGGAATTTGGATATAGTAAGCAATTGGGCTACCCACAAGGCAATTAATTTTTTCAAAACCCTAGTACCTATAAACCTTCTACATTTTCATTTATGTCTTTACTTTTAAGTTTTTGGATTTTAGAAGGTTTTTGGTTTATTGTTGTCTAGTAATGTGCATTATGCACACTGCATTGTCTAAAGTTTAAAATGTGTCATTGTAAGGACCAAGATGGCACTCAAAATTTGCCCACCTATAAATTTCAAGTTTAGACGTTTTTCTAAAAGAGGTTTACCCAATTTCAAACTTGAAATTGTCCGTGGGATTCATGAAGTAACATCTAGTAAACAAGGGGAGCTCAAAGATTATCTTATAAAAATCCTTGAACATACACCTATTATTATTGAGATAGATGTGGAAATTGAAGGTTTGTTTGCTACCTTTAACCTTAGTGTAGGCATGCTTGAATCTATCCTTTTAGATCCAATTGCCACACCTCCCATTACCAAACAAAAATCTAAGAAAATAAACATTGTTAGAAAATTTTTAAATGTCTAGTCTTTGATGATGCCTTGGGCTGAAGTATTTTTTCATGTTGGTGGGAACTTGCTAGCAGTTGGATGTAAAGTTTGGACCAAAAAAACATAAGGAAATGTTTTTGGTCCCCAAGTGGGATTCGTTGGAAAAGCATGTGGAGAAAAGAAAAAATGAACAAGGAATGAAGGTTGTGACCTGAAATGTTCTCATGCCATGAATGAAACCACATACATTTCAATGAATTAGCCTTTTATTTTGGAATGGGTTCAAGGTTGAAGTGAATGAAACAACAAAAGAAAGGTGATACAATTTGCATCTATTTTTATGCTACTTAGCAAAGGAAAACCAATGACTAACTATGAAGATTTCAAACCCTTGTTCAGTTTTTTGAAATTCGAGAACAATCCAAAGAAACATTAGAATGACACAATTAGGTGAAAGATTGTTGAACATGTTCACAACCAGGTTCTGGCCACTAGCAAATTTGCTATTCAGGTAGTTCAGTTTATGGCGTTGATTTATGATGGGTTGACTACATTAGATAATTAGAGTTGGATTTCTATCCATGGCTATTGTGTTGAAGATTGGTGCAAAATCCCTATTCCACCTTTTGTAACGCATTAAAAAAATTTTAATGCCTAGAACTCGACAAAGGTGATTATGAACTTTCTACTCAAATGTTGAAGGTTTAACAAAATTTGAGGTGCCTTTTAGGTTACTATATTTTGTTGTAGATGGTGTGAACACCTTTCAAAGTGTTTAAGGTGGGGTTATAGTTCAAATTGAGACTTGCATGTTCCTTTCCATTGTATGGCACACATGAGTAATTTGGCAATCCATATTCTTCCTAATTTACGTATAGTGGCACATTTAGAGGAATTGTTGTAATCCATTTACATGTTTTTTTGCAAATCTCCAAAGTTCTGAATGTATTAAACTAGCCGAAATCATGGAAACAAAAGTCAATAAGATAGTTTGAAACATAAAAACCCAATGGATCAATATGTTGAATCCACTGAAATGTGTGTTTGAAGAATACCAACCTTTGTTGATGAAAATGGCGATTGATGCAACAACTATGGCCGTGGCAGTAAGTAATTTGGGTAAGTTCTATGATGTCCAAATGATGTTTGGTTTAACCTGCTTATTACCTATGTTGATTGTTGTGCATTCTTCCATCAAATTTGCCCAACTTCATAATGTTTTTGTGTGTGATTTCATTGCTATAATTTCCCTTTGTAAGATGAGTGCAAATTCTTTAAGGTGTACCAAAATCTTGTCACAACATCACCCTTTTTTTTATCTTTTTTACCTTTTTTCTTTTTACCATGTAAAAACATATTTATGGATGATTATGATGGAATCTAGAATTGTAATAGTCTAAAATATAATCCTTCTAAAATTTTTGATAACTTTTGATTCATTATTTTTTATGGGGATCAAAATATATTGTAAAAAAAAATTGCAATAAGGACTAGGCCCTTTTTGTCTTGTGTGGTACACCTTAAAGGATTTGCACCCAAATAGATTTATTTAAAATGTATTATGACCAATCATATGGGTTCTAAGGAAATGCCTTCAAGCATTTCAATGGTTAGTGGAATGTGTTGGTGATACAATCTCCATGAGGTGGATCACAAATTTGACTACTAAGATTGACAACTTGGTTTTTGAATTGGGGGGCCAACACATTTGGGCAAGGTATAAAGACTATGCCACTTCTAAAGTTTCTTTTGTTACTTGAGTTATTCATGCCAAGGTAATGGCAAAGGTGAAATTGCAATGTGTATCTACAACTAAAAATCTTATTTTTGAACTTGGCAATTGTTTCCTCTTTCATGAATTGATGGATGCACTTGGGGTGGTCTATCCCCAATATTAGTTGGGCCTTGAACTTGAAACTTCTTTTTAGCTACACTTGAATGTGATCAAAAGATGCTTATTGTGTGCCAAAAAAATGTGGTCTTAAGGAGGTCTAGATTTCATTACTTTTTGGACCCTACTATTTTGGATATGCAATGGTCTTTATTTGTTTTGACAATGAAGAATAACTCCAAGGGTGCAATGGTTGAACCTTGTCCCTTAAACTCCTTCACATGCTTGTGGAGGCAATTGACTATATCCCAAATTGTTATGTAAAGGTCAAAATACATCAAGTTAGCTAAAATTGCAATTGTGCAAGTTCTTGATGTTATGAAAGATGAACAATGTTTTAGTACATTGAGTTTTATGAAAAACAAACTTAGGAATCTGTTGACAACACATTTGGATGTTATCATTTAGGTGTTTGTTCAAAGGTTCTATATTTTTTAAAGTTTTCCTTATTATCAAACTATTAATGAATGGAAGGTTACCCATAGTTGATATGCAATTGATGTTTAATTTGTTTTGATATTGGGAAACGACATTTAATTTTGCAATTGGGTCAATGGGTAATGGGTATGTTGCCATTTTTGCTTGTGTTTCTTTTGTTTGTCATTTGTTGCAAATTTTTGAAGTTTTCATTTCAATTTTGAAATCTTATTGGGCTTGCTCCTTAGTTTATGGCGGCTTTTGTTTCTATGATCTTGGTCACTTTGCCTTTAACACTATTAAGTTATACATTAGATATTTCAAACTTCAATGTTGAAGATTTGGTCTTGACATCCTTGCAACAAGGTTTGAATCTTTATTTTGAAGGTTACGAAAATTATTTAGTATTAACCTTGTTGTTTGTGTTCTTCACTAATGTTGTTTGTATGTGTAGGTTCACCATGTGTTGGAATGGGTAGGACTAGATTGGTTAGTGTTCAATTCCCTCACATGGTTTTTTTGAGATAAAAAAGAATAAAGTTGTCTATATGTTTAAGAAAAATGATGTTAACTATTCTTTTTCACACATATAGCTACTAAAATGAAGGTAACCTCGTTAACACATAACTAAGAAAAAAAGGGTGATTGCTTTAAAAAATTCTCATTATTTTGCATGTAACCAAACAATTTGACAACTCTTTAACTTCATGTAGCCAAATTGCCAGCCCTTGGCTCCACTAGGTAGCCAACTTGGCAACATGGGAAATATGAAAATAAAAACATTATTTCAACTAGAGATTTTTTTTTAAATTCAACATTTTCAAAAGTAATTCAATTACTTCCAAACTTGAAAAGGTACTACCATAGGTAACCACTTTCTTGTCCTTACCTACCTATAACCTTCCCCTCCCCTACCTACTTACCTATGTATCTACCTCCTCAAGTGTCTAAGAAGAGGTCATTTATATATTTGGGTATATGGATTGTTGGGGCGTTTGTTGGCATTACCTACCAGCAAGGCAAGGATATTGTGTTTAGGCTCATTATAGAGTATAGTAGCTTAATGGATTTTGGCCCCTAGGTAATAATAGGTCTATTTTTATATGAGGATTTTTGAAAGGTGATATTTTGGATTGTGTTGAAACTTGAGATTAGTTATAGAGTTATGATATCTTGAAGGATTTTGGTTCCTTTTAGAGGATTTTTTGGAAGATTATATTTTTGCATGGTGAAATATTTGAGATCCCATAATTCTTCTTTTGCCTTCAGATACTTTTTAATGTAAATGGCAAGGCCACAGTGTCACACACCCCCTTGTTTTGTTGCAATTTATATCTCTCTTGCTTGAAATCAGCTCATCTCAGCTGAGGATTTCATTTAGTTTTGGAGGAAATTCGGCCGAAGAGTCTGGGAGGGCAGACAGGTCTGCTGCTGCTGCTGCTGCGCTGCGTGTCAGATTTGATCCTGAAAACATGGTCGGCGAAGAACTGTCCATGTGCAAGTTCATTATTGATTCTCGGCCCTTTTTTGGCTCTCCAGAGTTGGATCGATTTCCAGCTCAGGGAGCTTTGATCATCTACTCGCACTCTCCTGAAATTACGCTCTCTCTATAAATGCCAATCTTGTGAAGGATTTTTTCCAAATTTGCGCTGTTGTCTGTGTCATCATGGAATTCAAATCTTTGTGATTCATCACCTTTTTCTTTTTTTCTTTCTCCTTTTTTTGGCTATTTTCTTGTTGCAGCAGAATTGCAGGCATTTGACAAAAGTGGAGATCTGATGTTTGTTGTTGCACCATCACCACCACCACGACGATGTTCACACGGGCTTGTTCATGAAGACAAAGATGTTCATGAATGATTTTTCTCCTCATTTGTTGTTGCATCAGAATTGCAGGCATGTGACAAAAAGTGGAGACTTGATGTTGTTGCACGACGACGACGATTAGATGCAAGACAGACAGACAGACAGAAACAGAGATACAAGAGAGAGACAGATACAAAGATGGAGACAGAGAGACAGAGACGTAATGATGATGCTCAACTGCTACACCGTCTTAGGCTCGAAAGATGGAGCTCGAAAGCTTCTGGAACTGTATAGGTTTCTGAGTTTGGAGAGTTTGTCGTTGCAGCAGAAGAGGAGGAAGGAGAAGCAGCATTCGCGAAAATTCTTGATTCTCTTTTGCAGTGGAAAAAGTTTTGTCCATGGAATTTGTGAAAGAAAGCACTCCCACTCTCTCTCTCATCATCAGCATCTCTGAATTTGCTACCGAGGCATAGCGGAGTTTGAGTGCAGTTTCTCGCCGCCGCCGCCGCCGCAGCAGCAGAAACAAGCTCTGTAGGATTCCACAACTGGACAGGAGCCATCAACATGGAGCTGCAACAACCTTCTTGTTTTGAGGAGAGCCTGGTGCGAGTGAGTACACTGCCATGCACTATTGTCTCTAGAATGAACGATGAAAATGTCGCAGGTGTTGTGAATCTGTTCTATGTAGTAAGAACATCTTTCCATTAGGCTGCTGTGATCATATATTTTGTGACCACAGTAGCTTCCCATTATGTTTTTTCAAGTAGCTGTGCTCACAGTCATCTCATAACTCTACAGGTCCCGGCAAGCATTGACCAATCGCAGAAAACTTGTGAGAGTTCTGAGTCAAAATTGTGACTCATTATACAATTATATTTTATTTTATTTTGAAAAGAACATATGTTCCCAGAGTTTGTAACATGATTAATTACATATTTTCACTACAATTGCAACTCTCTAATGAAAAGCGCATGTCCATGAAACAAAGCCCTCTGTCAGTGGCTCTCCATTAGGCTGCTGTGATCACATCAGAGCACAATATGTGTAACTGTGCTCATAGTAGCATGATGGAATGAGACCCTAAAGAATCAGCTCTCTGCGTCGGAGGTGTTGTAGCTCTGTTCTACGTAAATGCGAGAATCAGGTGCTGTGTGTGTCGGAGGTGTTGTGGATCTGTTTCTCTGTAAGAGAATCACAGACTCTATTATGTTCGTGACTGAAATGGTTGTGAAGCTGCTCCTCCTCCTCTCGAAGAAAGGCTGCAGTACGTGATCATCTTTGCAAAATGAAGAAGGAGTAGAAGAAGCAGAAGGAGAAGGAGAAGGAGAGGAAGAAAGATCTTTTTTGACGACTTGTATGAATGCTGCTTGGTGGCTAGGTACAGGGAGATGATCATGATCATGGAAAGCTAATTGACGGTGAGGGAGATGAGAGGGATGATCATGGCAATCCAATGCTCTTCTTAGCTTCTTCGTCTCGCACACCACCCGAGAATGCGGCAAGGAGGGGGAGCACAAGTAGTAGTAGTGATGGAGAAAGCTGCCGTCAAACACAGAATGGCAGTAGTGTGAACAACGATGTTTGCAATCAAAACTCTGCTGCTGCAACAACGCTGGTCCATTGTCATCGTCGCTTCTTCTTCTCTGAACGTGAAGAGTCTGAGGATGATGATCATGAAGGAGATGATGGCCATGATGGTGGCATCCTTGTTGGCAGACGGCCGAGGAAGAGCAGCACCAGCACACCAGCACAACACGTAGGGACGACATGTAGAGGAGGAGGAGGAGGAAGAGGAGCTTCTTCGGAACACGAGGGCAGCGGGTCAGGAGGAGGAATGTTGTTGGGGGGGTTCACAGAAGGAGAGACTGATGACGGAGGAAGTAGTCTTCAGTTGGAGAATTGTGACAAACTGGGGACTTTAGGTCTCGTAGAAGGGGCACTTCTTCGCATGCTTGGAGGAGGAGGAGGAGCAGCAGCAGCAGCAGCAGATTCACCCTCTCTCTCTCACTCTTTGTCACAAAAATCGTCACACTCTTTGTCATACAAAGACTCACCATCTTTGTCACAGTCTTTGTCATACAAAAAAGATTCACCATCTTTGTCACACTCTTCGTCATACAAAAAAGACTCACCATCTTTGTCACACTCTTTGTCACAAAAGTCGTCAACCCGATCTTTGTCACATTCTTTGTCACAGAAGTCATCACACTCTTTGTTGTCCCACAAAGATTCACCATGTCTGTGTCACTCGTTGTCACAAAAGTCCAATGTGCCCAAAAGTTTCTTGGATGAGGAAGATCTTGGGAAACTGGTTGAGACAGTTGTGCTGTTTCAATGCCAATCTCACCCTCACCCAGAAGAAGATGCAGAGATTGCTGAGGAGGCATCATCATCATCAGGACCTGATGAAGATCACAAGGAGAGGAAGCTGCTCTCAAGGTTGCTGGACCAGGTATGAGGAGGACCCAGTTTTTGAACCTGTCGTATAAACATGTGGAAAATTTTCTGCAAACACCACCATTTGTTGATCCTTGCTGTTGTGGTAAACCCTAAACCCTAAAACTCATAACATGTCTGCTTTTGACCATGTGCTCATCAAGCCAAAACCAGTGGAGCTTGCTGCAGATATTAATGCTACAGAAGGCAGAAGTTGTTCTGAGGACAAAGAATACTCAACAGGTTGGTGTATCAAGAGATGCGGTTTCAGTGCTTCTTTGTTTGAACTCATGGCAGGTACGAACATTGAGGAGGGAGAAAGAGCAAATAGAGCAGCATGTAATGGCAAATAAGCAACCAATCTTCCATTGGGATGGAGCCAGGATTTGTGCCAGTTGTGTCTCTAAACGAAGTGGGAGGAGAGCAGACAAGAGGCAATCAAGGAATCGTGCAGTGAATCATGAGAATTTGAGGCAAACTGTTGAAAATGCAGCTCAGATGGCCAAGGCAGCAGCAGAAGCTGCACAAGAAGCAGCTCTCTCTGTGGCTAAAAACTCCACTGCAGTTGAACTCCTCCTGCAAACTCTCGGTCCATCCCTCTCCAGCTCCATTGCAGAGCATTTGGAGAGAAGTGTGTTGAAATGCGGGCAAAACACCAGATGCAGACAAACCACAGTTGCCAATGACAAGTCTGAAGAGGAGGAAAACACAGATGTCATGAAGAACAAGAAGGTTGTGAAGCAAAACAATACAACACACTGGGTGCTTGGGTTTGCCTTACTTTCTACTCTTCTCTGGAGATATGGAGTTGTCACAATAGGGGCAAGGTTCAGGGACAAGCTCAGCAATGCTCTGGGTTTCTTTAGAGGCTGGGTCACTGATGGCTGCAAAAACAATAAACTACAAGATGAAAATAATCCATTGCATTGATGGATCTCTGAAGCCATAACAGCCTAATTCTAGTGTGGCCCAGCTCAACCAAGCTGCCTGTGTTGCCCAAAATCTGTACAGATGGTGCTGATTCAGATGGTCCCAACTCTGGTGCAGTGGAAGGTGGATGGTGAATGGTGCTGTTTAAACAGAAGAGAATGTCTTGCAAACCTGTTGCATCACAGCAGCAAGGTTTCACTTCTGTCCTGGGAGGTTTCATTGATGAAAGCATCAGTGGAGCTCTTGCAACCTACTTTCAGAGGTACTTCTGTAATGTAACTCAGCTGTAGTCATTGCTTCTTGCACTTTTCCTGAAAATGGGTGTCAGGTGGTACCTATATGAGAACTGGAAAAGTCTCACAGTTACAGGATCCATGGTGGCTTCTCTTAAATTCTTCAGCATTCATATCCTTTGTTGCAGTCTTGGTATCAAGTCTATTTGTGACAGACTACAGAAAATGTTGCTATTGAGCAGGTTACCAGCAAAATCATAGGTGTTCTCTACCCAAATCTGTTGATCCTGTTTTGGTTATTAGAAGATGTTACTTGCACCTTGTAGTTCATGTGCACAGCTGTAAGCCAAGAAGTGCCAGGGACTCTTGCTTTTGCAAGGTAGTTTGACTATGAATTCCAGTCCTTTATATGCAAGATTTTCCTTGATCGTTTAGCTAGCATTTCTCTTTTAGTTACCTCTGGCTTGGGAACTCAGAGGCTATTGCTGTTGCTGTTGCTGTTGCTGTTGCTGTGCCCTCAAACAACATAACCCCCTCAGGACCTGCCTTTCCCATACAAGAATTATTCCTAGTTCCTTGGCATCCATCATTTTCACAGTCATGGGTTCCAACTTTTGTGAAATGCTCCTCTCCAAAGGACGTAGGAATAGATGTTTCAAATCCAAGCTATTTATTTCTTTTTCGGTGTCTTCTTTGCATCCTTTTTCCCTTTGTCAACTACTTTTGCAGGCTGTGTTTGCTCCTGTGTTTCCCACAAAAGGGTTTAGAATCCTGTAAGGGCAAGATTGAAAGAGAGCGTTTCCTTTGACTGCTTCAAATTTCAAGCTATTTGGAAATTTTAGAACAAACAACTCAGTCCACGAGCTATAGAATTTCTGTAATTATACAGGGTTGTGGCTTGTTAGAATCAGAATTGAATGTACTAAACAAGAATCAAACTCTTTTGTGTTGCACTGTGTAAATTTTGGTAGCATGCTGCCATATTTTACATACCTTGGTGCAAACATAAGTGTAATGTAGGTCAGGGTCATCCAAGTTGAAAAAGGGGTTGAGAGATAAATCGGTGTTTAATGTTACTGGATCTGTGATCACTCTCAATGTGCTCTCCTTTGCTCTGTGCGATCCTGACCTTGCTGCACATCCTCATTATATCTCTTAGAACATATTCCAAAAGCTTTTGCCTTGTACAGACCAGTGTTGGTTTGGTATAGCATGGTACCAACTACAGATCAGTGGAGGCAGCGGGTCATTGCTCTTTTGGAAATAACCGTCAAGGTAGGTTATCATATATTTTTTAAAAACCCACCAGGTATCATTCTAATACCCCTGGTTATTTTTGGTAATAACCGTAGAAGCGTTGGTTATGAAACACCCAGTTGAGGAGCCATTGGTTCTACTACTGGTTATATGCAGGTCCTATGGTTTTTTTAATTTTTAATTAATTTTTTTTTCCTTTTTTCATGTTTTAATGTTTTCCTGGATACAACAATTCAAGATTTAATTAAAAGTAAATAAGCTCCAATTTGGGTTTTGTAATAGTACTTACGAATGACATGTATAGCAATTTCCCATAGAAAATTCTCAGTTTTTAAATGAGGTATGCGCACTCGAGGATCTCCATATGTTATCTGTCAATATCACTCGACAAATTTTGAGCCTTACTAGACAGAGAAAGTCTTGCACATGAACCATCGGATGTAGTAAAAATTGGATCCCAATAATATCTGCTACTACAAGATATGCATTCATTCTTATTGTGAGAAAGCCCTATCTTGTTGTTGTAGTGGATCTGACCAAATTGGGAATTGCCCTACTAGTACTGAAGAACTGTTGTTGGAGATTATTTGAGAGACAAAAAAGATAATTTTTTAAAGCTTGAGCACACACCAGCATATATTTTCCTCCCAATTTCAGCACCCTGGCACAATCACGAAGACACTAACAATAGTTGGGAAATACTACCAACAACAACAACAACGTAATGCTGTGCTTTTTGTGAAACTCCAAAGAGGAAGCCAGACCTACAAGAATATAGAGCACTGCAGCTGATATGTTGTCTACTACTACTACTACTACTACTAATGGTGTTAATCAACTAGTGAAGTAGAAATAGCTTCACACATGCCCCACATTTGAGTCTCCGGTCATGCTTATCATGTCCAACATAGTGAACTGATTGATTCTCAGTCCACCATAGTGAATTTAATCGATTCTCAATCCTCACTCCCGTAAACATGGAAAATGGAACAATGTAAAGTGGGGGAGAGACTAGTTGAATGCAAATCATTCAAAGACATAGCAGTTTTATTATTGTTATGGTTTTGGGTTCCTGAAAAGAAGTTGAATCATGCAAAAGTAAAAGCAGCAAACCTGCGAACTTCCTGTATAGTTGCTGCTGCATGCTCTACTGCATTGTTTCCACACTGCCATTTCTCAAAAGTTAGAACTGCAAAATATTACTATTACTACTATGTACTGTTTTCTTGGCTGGAAATTTTGAAATTTTTTTTAAAAAATTCTCTGCTTTGGGCATGTTCAGATTCCCAGACTCTATATATATAGTTCATAGCCAGTTTCATTATATGTAAAAATATATTTTTAATTGATTGCCAAGTATTAATCCAGATGTGTGGGTTAGCATCAAAAAGAAAATTTTCTATTGGGTTGTGCATAATTTCATAATCTTGGGCATAAAAATTATGGTTAAAAAAAGGGGTGAAGATCAACTAAAATTATTTAATGATGCTTGCATTATCCAATATCTTCCCAAAACATACATTATTTTTCTTGTCTTTTCACATACCGTACCTACCTTTATGACTGATGTTCAGCACAAAAATAATTTGCAAAAAGGTCTAGCTGAAAAAAAAGAGGGAAAAAAAATTTATGTATACTTGTTGCAGTTGGTTGAAAATTGAAAACCATTGGGTTACTATTACAAATGGACAAAAACAAAAAGATGTGTACTTCACATACTTATTTCTCTCAACTGTTGAAATTTTGAAAATTTAAATTTGAAACTTTTGAACCTCAATTTTATATATATATATATTTGACAAAGAATTGCCAAACAAGAGTGGTAGGTAGGTACGTACGTAGCTAGGTATGTGCAATGTTTAGTTAATGTTCAGTTTTGCACTGGGGAGAAAGAATTTACTCACCATTATGGAGTCCAGCATGCCTGCAACACGAGCAATCAAATAGAAATGATCATTATAGAGTTATTATTTCCGAGTTATTTCTATAATATTACATGATAAGAGCTTTTTGCATTTTTCTACATCTATGTGTGTGTGTGTGTAAAAACTATGACATGGGTGGCGATTTCTCTTCCATTCATGCCGCATCAACCAACCATTCAGCTGCCACAATTAACAAACAATTCCCCAACGAGATTTTCTCACCATGCAGAATTGACATATACTAAATAACATATTGTAAGCAGAGATCGATTTATCTGCCACTAAATTTGTTTTAAACAACTGAAAATAATTAAAACTTTACCTTTATCCAACACAGAATCAAACTCTCCATCTTTGAAAGCCTTCATTGACCGGACATCCATCTTTTGGTCTGAGAGGAAAAAGGAAAAAAAAAAGCCTTGCAAAGTAAAGTTTTGAGAACTGAAAGTTTTGATACTTTTTTGTTTTCAAAAAAACAAGTGTATCATGAATAAATGGTATATCATGAATTTTCCAATGAAATAAATCACTGCATTTGTTTTAAAAATTCAAAGGAATTTTCACATTTAAGTTGGGGTATATCCTTGTATTTGGCTGTCATTGCTTCCACCACGACGGCAGATATATCAATGTTCATGATGTTCTGATATCCATCCTTCACCATGTCTTCTGATATGGCTGCTAGTTTCACACACCCAAAAAACAAAAGCAAAAAGAAAAAAAAAAAAATTAAAAAAAAAAATAAAATTGCCAAACATGGCACAATGTGGTGTCATCCATTGAGATATCATCAGTACACATGTGCCTTTGAGGGAATTAATTTTATTTTTTTGGCAACAAATTAGACCTTGGAAAATTTTGTTGTGTTGTTAATTCTCTTAATTTTGAATTTCAAGGAGTGAGTGACTAATGACCCAAATGCTCAAAAACTCATGAGTCATAAGAAAAACATCATTTTTTTTGTGAGCATGATAAAAGAGAGAGAGAGAGAGGAAGGGTTACCTGCATTGCCACATCCAACCATCAAGACTTTGTCTGCTTTGGGTAAGTATAAGTTGATAAGTTTTGACATCTCCATGTAATTTTGATACCAATCAAATGACTCTCGAGTCTCATTACTATACCTGCTATCCCAATATGTTTCATCTCCATAGGCTTGTGGTTGCCCTTTTCCCTTCAAAGTCATGTTTTGCTCCTATATGTCTGTTTTGAGTTTTGGTATCTTAACAACCCTAATCTGAAACTTATTCAAAGGAATTTTTTTTGTAATTGTATAATAGATGAAACTTTTCTACTTTTGATCCATATAACAATTATCATCCCAAGTTCTATTGATGCACCACTCTTCTCCTTGGGAAAAATGCTCATCTAAAGGAACATCAATGCTCTCCAAATGCTAAGGTTAAAAATAACAATTTATTGCATAAGAGTTGTCACATGCTACTAGATTGACACCAACATTGTTAAAACTAACAATGTCACACCAAAAAAAATGTACACACAATTCATCAACTCATGCAACTTTCTCATATTCATCATGATGTCAATATTTCTAACTTTTCTTGATTTTGTGAAATTACTTTCAAGGTATCATTGGTGTTTTGGGGTTTAGGGTTCAAATTCATTTTTTGTTTCAAAAAACAAGTGCCATTCTTCTCAAAGAAAATGGGAAAGACCATGACAAGGAATAATGTTTGGAGCTATTGGTTGAACTCCTAAGCTTAGGATTATTTTGGACCTCTTGGGAGGTGTGGGAAAGGGAAGAAAGTGTGTGAGAGGGAAGAAATTGGAGATGCTAAGAGGCACTCTATAACCATTTTTAACATGTTGCAACATTTGCATTACCTAAGAACCTAGCTATGCAGATTGAAGTATTGACCATTGATTTGTTGTATATAAAGGAAAAATTATAATATTAATTCAACTTTTAGACATGAATTTTACTAATTTGTTCAATTGATGATTTAATTCCAATGATGATGATTCATTGCACTTAGTTTAAATAGGACAAATATAGGTCAATTAAGTTGTCCTTTTGAAACTTATCATTTGGATAATTCCAAATTGAAATATGTTAACCCATTCCCAAGCAAAGAGCACAAAAGGTGTTGCTTTAGACTTGTTTTTTCAAAAAAAAAAAATTTAACAAGTAGATTTTTACTACCCTTTCCACCAATATGCATCCCATTTTTTTTTCAATTGAATTGAATATCAATTCAATTAAATCTTAATTCAATTTGATCATAATCCAATTATTGAATTGAATTTAATGGAGTTGGGATTCATTTTTTTTCATCAATTGATTAGTTGATTGTTACTTGTAATGTGTAACAATGCAAAGCCCTTGTAAATTGGACAAATTTTATCCAATATAATATT
>Ga0209611_10009240_pt1 | contig 14996 bp, 11 predicted proteins | sample S1TSphgellanicum_3_FD_187693 | JGI IMG/M metagenome (GOLD analysis project Ga0209611, IMG submission 187693) | Host-associated microbial communities from peat moss isolated from Minnesota, USA - S1T2_Fc - Sphagnum magellanicum MG (SPAdes) (version 2) | ecosystem: Host-associated > Plants > Peat... | reverse complement strand
AGAGATGTTGTCAACAACAAACAGAAAGCAGAAGAAGAATCCATCAAAAGAGCCAGCAGCTCAGATTTTGGGAGAACTTGACTGCTGGCTCCTCACGATACCAGTTTGCAGATGTTTAATGTCATTGTTGCTTGAAAGGAACAGCTTGTATCCACAGGAAGAGGAAGGATCCATGACGAAGTCTGTGCAAATGGGATCAGGGAAAAACTTGAAGGACTCTGTGGATTATGAGAGAACAAAGCTTGAGAATATTAACTGTGAGCAGGACCCCAAGCTCTTCCACGCACTCTCACTGCGTCTAAGTGAACGGACAATTTTGCACAAATGTTGGTGTCTAATTTCAGAAAGGTTGAAGTCTTTGATTTGATCAGGTTGAGATTGCACCTCCAAAGTGCTCCACAAATTTTCACTTTCAGGTTGACAGTGCCCTTTCAGGAGTGCAAAACTGGTATCCTTATGGGCAGTTTTGAGGTGCTCTTTTCAAAGGTGGAAATAGTTAGATATGTTCAGGCTAACATCTGTGAAAAGAAATGGGCAGGTTTCCTGAAACATGTTTGGAGGCACTTTGGATGTGAAGAAGAGGGGAAAAAAATTTGCTGGGACATCAGCTTAGTCTCAGGTTATTTACTTTGAAACATGCTCTAATGTCAAGAAGTGCTTGCTTGAATTGGGCAGGCGAGTTGTTTAGTATGATTCCTTGGGTTGAAACCACACCTGATGGCAATTTGATGTGAATGCACTCTAAATCCATGTTTAATGTATCAGCAACCTCTGGAGACTTAAATCTAGGTTGGCCTCTTCATCTTGCCATGATCGGTGCATGCTGAAACAGTTTATCTGCATCTAAAAGCATTTGTAATGAGCTCTCCACTCCCTTGTAGTTCATTGGTTACTGATTTTTTTTGGGGTACAAATTAGGCTAATTGTAGTAGCAAACTGATGTATCTATCGGCTTTCAACATTTATATAGGCATGCACATCCACAAACTGCAATGAGCAAAACAAATTATTGAATATTGTTAATTAAGATGGTTGATATTGTTAATTAAGTGTCTTTCATCAATAAATTGGTTCCATGAAGGCTACACTTATGGTAACTTCTACTCTAATCACTAAGTTGAAGGATACCCAAGATGTGCAAATCGTATATGATCATCAACCCTTGTTTCTAGAGCCATTCAGAACTGACCAAATCCACAAGGTTGGGCTTTGATTTCCTCATTGTATTTTCATTTGTTTTGCATGTTAAAATGTGGGCGCTAGAAATAGAGTCTGATTGCAAAATTGCCATATTTATGGATGTTATCTGGGTTTGGTTTTCGTTTGGTTTGGAGTTTTTGTCCCCAACATTAAAGAACTAAATCTAACATCATTGAAAATACAACTTGACTTCTTGAAGGTACTTGCATGTCATGTCAGATGCATCTGTGAGAGGTTGCATTAGCATGGAGCGCTGCTACCTCCACTTCAGCATCTAAGATCTCTTTCAGGTTAGTTGCTTAGTATGATAGTATCCAAAATTGTCTCTAGCACTGCGAAAGGAGTGAGAAATCATTCCTTGAACTCTACTTGTACTGAGATCAGCTTCAAGCACTAGATTCCGGCCATATGGTTTTTTTCCTTCCAAGTACAAGATTTACAGGCTTTAAGGGCCTGCATACGCTAAGAAATATGGGTTTGTTTACCTGTGCCTCATGGTAGCAAGAATGTTACAGCATGTCCATATATTCAGTAAAAATGAGCTCAAAATAAAAACATGGGAGGGATGAGATTGAGCTTTGCATGCAATGTTACCATCCATCACTCTCAACCTGTTGAATCCTGTGCTGGAAGACTAGTTGCAAAACTTTTTCACCAATAGAAAACTGGCTAGTGACATCCTGTGTATTTACCCTTAAAACATCTTGTGCTCTGCAGATGGAAGTATACTATTGTGCCCTTCCAATGGATGATTGCCATTGAGCTTTTTATCTGTTGCAGCCAGACAAGTTAATTGAAGTGATGAGTATCCATGTGTACCAACTCTAATTCTACACAAACTACATGCAAATCAATAGCTTTTTGCAAAACGCATATTGCAGGGCTTGCACAAAGATTTGTAGAATGTTAGCAGCTGTCAGTATGGATATCTTAGTGTAACATGTGTCAAATCCTGGAGAGGTTGACAAAAGGCAATTAGGGTACACATCAATACCCCTAAGGTCCTGGGTATCAAAGAGAAAACAATGTTCTTGCAGGCACATATCTTGGGCAGGTAAGAACACAGAACCCACTTACTTACCTTCAAAAAACTGCAACGTTGCTCACAGCCTCAATCAGCCATGTACATGTTTTGTAGCCTGAAACTCCAGGATGGAGATTGAAAATGGTGGATGTGCAAGACACACTTCTTGATCCCCTGATGGTGAACTGCATTTCTTATTGCAACTCTCTCCGGTTGATAGGACAGCAGTATGTCAGCCCAGTCCATGTCTAAATCCCCATTATACACTTAGAAAAGATGACCTTGAAGATTACTTTCACCAGATAAACCACAGGATTAACTTAGCTGGTTCCATCAGCTCCATGTACCTACCTATTAAGATTCAACAGAGCTGTAAAACAATTGAACAAGCATTCACACTGCTAGCAGCAATGAGCACTGGACAAAGACACATAAGCAAGCACCATGCAAGTTGTCACCTTTACCACTCATACTCAGGCAAATTAAAAGGACAAGCATACAATTGACATGACCCCGTATTTCATATCCCTTCTGTCATCCTTGTGAAGTAAAGAGGGGCTCAGACCAGAGACCCAACTTATACTAAATACTAACCAAGTCAAACTCCACCCCTTGTGGGTCCCAAGAATAAAAAGCATGCACACATAAACTGTTTGCTGTGCAAGTCAGATCATAGACTACAAAGGCTGTCTCAATGCTCTTCTGCATTATTAGGGCCCTAATCCAACAAATGTGCAGATTCAATTGTGTTTTGTAAAATCAGAGCTCCTGTTTATGACATTCTCTCACCTTCTTCAGCTAACTTATCCGGGGGAGAGCAAGTTCTTAAAAGATTACAGTGACCCAAACCAGTTTCATGCAAACAAGGAGATCACTTCCACAGTACATTTATGCACCCTCCTCAACAAAATCTAAAATTTTGAAGAGAAAACAGATTAGCAAGAGTTTGAATGAGATCTAACCTAGATCTTGCTCACTGCACTGTAATTGTGCAACCCTAGAAATTGCCCATCTTGCCATATACTTGTTGGGTATGGCTTAGGGGAATGTAGACAGCACGGGGGACTTATTATTCTCTTGAATCTGAAAGAGACTTGGTATGACTGTATGAGAGTTATCATGCTATATTTTTGACTCGTATATATCTCTTGTCGAAACATATCTTTTACACTGTAGGGAGTACTGCTACTATCTTTTCCATCCATACTGCTACTGAGGAAACAGTATTCCTCCCTTTCTTGCCGATGGGGAAACCCTAAAAAACACGACACCGCATGAAGAAGCTGCTAAAAGTCTAGGTCTGTCTGGAATACATGCTCATGTGTCCATGTCAACGGTGTACCTCTTGTGAGAGCAAGCACCTTTCCTTTCTGCGGACAAGTGACAGTGAAGTTGGCATTCTCCAGGACCTCTCGGAGTGCACTGCGGAGCTCATGGGAGCGCTTTGACGCTTTCTCCTCTTCCTTCGCTTCTATAGCTTGAATCATTTCCTCGCATTGTCTCTGCAAACTCGCAATACCGAAATAAAGCGCCTCTTCTTGGAGTCCTCGCAGGGACGGGACATCGTCTAGCCAAACCGTTCCATTTCGAAGATAGTTGAGGATGTGTGCGAATCTGTCACCATCCCGATCTATCCAAATCACTCCGTTGCTAGAGTAAAAGCGATTGAGCCAAGCTGCGAGCATCTCGCTGCCTTTACAAAGAGTATCTTTGGTTGTCTCGAAGCGTTGGCCACCTATGTTCAACTCAATCCTGTCGTGAAGATTGTCCTCCTTCGTCTGTTGCCAAGAGTGCTGTGCTCGGCGTTTAGAAGATTGAAAAGCACATGGATCCTGGAAGACTTCTTCCTGATCATCAGATTTCATTGACATCCTTCGTCTTCAAGAAAATGCAATACGACGATTGAGCATAAAAGCAGCCAAAAGCTTTTCCTGTCACTCTTCGTCCCCCGCACAGCACCCCCAGTCTTCGCAACAACAGAGAAAAAACAGTAAGGCTCTCGTTCAAAAATCTTCCGTCAATTCTGGACACATCGGAAATTCTCCCAGTCGGTGTGACCTTCCCGGCTCTTCTTCCTCACCTCTTCGTCGTCCCTCCACCTCGCTGCAACGTCTTGACTCTGGATCTCCGCAGACTAACGTCACATTCCCTACACGACTTCAAAAGCTCCGAATTGTTTTACTACATCTGATCTCTAGAGCGCTTGCTCCGCATCGCGTCGCATCGCATCGAAGTAACATAGACGAGAAGGAGAAAAGGCAGAGCCACAAAAAGCAAGACATCACTGCTCTACGACCACAGAATTACAACAAGCAACGGCATGGAAACAAAGCCAGAGAAAAAAACGAAAACGAAAAGAACAAAAACAACAACAATTATTGTAACAGCAGATTTATTGAGGCAGTTGCATACTCCGTCATCATCGAGCAAGGAAGGACTCAGAACAAACTACCAAGGAAACAAAAACAACGCCTTCAACGCACAAACAACCCGCAGCAGCAGCAAAAACCAAAAGGGCGAAAAAAACAAACCAAAAAAATCGAGAAAAAAGAGGGAAAATCACAAGTCGATTTTCGTTGCGAAAAATCCCCCGCGCCACAAAGAAAGCTCCCAAAAAAATCACAGAAATGGGAAGAAAGACGGATCGTCTTCCGCCATAGCCAGAGAGCTCCGTCCCGTGGAACCTCCGTGGCTGCAACGGTCAGTAGATACCTAGAGTAGTAGGTATCTCCGCCCTTCAGCCTACAAAGCTATATGTACCTACTCTAGCCTCCACGTGTTCTACTCTACCTACCTACTAAAAACCATGTTTTGCACAATTCCAATGCAAACGTGGAATTTCATGAGAAGCCAAAAAAAATTAAATTAAATTAAAATTCTAAGAAATCCGACCTCAAGATTTTTTTAAATTTTTTTTGTGGCATATTTTCTTCATATAGCCATAAATATTTTGGAAAAGGAATATTCTGTCAAAATTTCCCTGTTTTTTGAAATAAATAAATATAAAATGGCCCCAAAAAAACTTCTTATTAAAAATCGCCAAAAATCACCACAATTGCCTACAACATGAAAAGGAGCTTAAGATTTCTCTACTTTCATATTAAGAATCTCACCAAATTTGGCTAAATATTCTTATGCATGGTCACCACTTTAGCAACTTCTCAAATGTTTTTAAAAAAGAACATTGCCCCCAAGTAGTGATTTCTTTTTCAATTTTGTGATTTAGCCAAGGTGGTGATCATTTGTAAGTTGATTTAGCCCAAATTTGGCTAATTATAAAAATATGAAAGGAAAAAATATCTTAAACATCCTTTCTTCTTCTTTTGCTACATATTTGAACCATGTATAAAAATATGGCGATTTTTTTTTTGGATTTTCTATTTGAAATTTAGAATTTTCAAAAAAATCATTGAATTTGTAATTTTAAAAATGTCCAATTTTGCCCATTAATGTGAAGTTTTGCACCCAAAAAGAAAAATTGTTCCCAAACTAAAAATAAATTATAATTTAGATATGTGTGTTTTCAAGTGTGTATTTAATTGGGCATCAAACCCACTTGCAATTGTAACAACAACACAAATGAGATTATGGGCTAAAGGTCTTTCTTCATTACTAGCGTAGATCTTTTAATACATGCTACAAATTGTGATAACTCTTTTTACAATTTTGCAAAATTGTTTCATCCTCCAAGGTCCATGTGAGTTCAACTATGAATAACTTCATCATTTTGGGTAACATGGTCAAATTGATTAACACAATTGAGTTATTAATTTTGTATCATGCATTGCTAAATTGATGCCCAACATTATCGAATCTAACAAAGCCACACACATGAAAACATGCACACGAATTTAAAAACATGAAAAATGAGACTTTAGAACACACTTTTAAATAAATCCCTCCTCCCCAAACATAAAAATGTTAAAATCATGTTCACACTACACACACGACTCCAACCACACATGACAAACTACAAAAACTAATTATCTTGTAATAAACACCTTACATTTGTCTCATGGATACATTAACAACTATGGTCAAAACTCCTTTAATATTTGCAAGTTGCTATAAAACATTAATGTTTATTTGAATATCACATAAATGTCGTTTGCATGAAATTGTCACATTGAAAATTTCCCAACATGCACAAGAGCTATGACAAATTATAACAAAAGAGGCTTAAACTTAATTCATTGTGCTTGCCAAGGCATAGTAATATAATGAGTTTTTATTGTAAGCCTTTTGTGTTCATGAAACCCAAATCGGCTTCAAAAGCATTCACCACCTTTTTTGTTTGGTTTGTGTAATTGAATGTGATCAAGAGATGAACACAAGGCACCTTGTGCTAGTTCCACCTCAAAAGTTCCCACATCGCTCTTTCTCTTGTTTTTTTAAAGTTAGGGAACATTTTTTGCGTTTTTGTTTTTGATTGTTAAACCAAGATTGAGAAAATCTTTTACCACCAATATTGATTAACAAACTTGAGGGAACATAACTTCCCTTATGAACATCTTCAATGAAATCTTGACGATTTGGAATGGGGAAAAAGGGCAAGGCTTTGGTTTGCCCTTTTCTTTAACAACATGGTTAAAAGCAATTACCTAGTCATGACTTATTAAAGAAATAAGGACCCCATAATGAATATGATCAAAAAAAATTCATTCAACAATTATTGAACGATTTAAGCAAAACACATTGGTCATTTTGAAGCAACTTTGGCACAACTTGGAATTGTGAAGAATAATGACCTTCATTTAATTTATATGCATCAAAAGTCTACCAATTGGAACATGGTTAAGCAACATGAAAAATACCCAAATTCAAATTTTTACCAAAACCATGTCATATTTTCCAAGCATTAAAGTTATCCATAAAATATCTTTAAAAGGGAATGGAATTGCCAATTGAAGGTCCAAAACAAGTCAAAATGGCTAGGTGAGCATTAAATTGCTTAATTAATTTGCTTTGAGTGCCACAATCAAGATTTTAAAAAAATTTGCGCCTTCACAAATGTTGAAAGGACTTTGGTCCTATATGTGGTTCCCAATGCAAATCTTGAGATAAGCAATCAAAGGATGGCTACTAGCAAAGTTGGATTAAATGCAATCATGACAAAATTCACAATCTCATGTAAATTTTTCTTCTTTGATAAAAAAAAATGGACATAATGGATAATAACAAAAAAAGTGGTAAAATGAAGAGAGTATCAAGAAAAGGTTGGACAAAGTACGACCTTAAGGATAACTCTATTATTTAATGGATTGCCAATGCATTAGTTTTGCATGGGAAATTCATTAGGTGGTTTGATTCACATAGGTTATCCCCCCTAGTTTTGTTAATTCATGGTAGTGGCTATTGGGATCTATTCAACGAGATTATTAATTTTCACCTCTAATGTGGAAGAACAAGACTTTGGGATTAATTTCGATAGTTTCACATACTTTAAACAATTGCTTGACATTTTTTAAATTTTCATCATTAATTTTTTTATGGTTTGAATTAAATAACATTATAAAATTTTATTCCAAATAAATAATGATATTACTACTTGGAAATCCAATATTGAAATTAGTTCTACCATGTGATGCATGCTTAAAAAGGATAGGCTCATAAAAGACCTATTTACACATAATAAAATTGAAAAAAAATCCATCTTTTGGAACATGTCCCCTTTCATGTAATTTATGACTACTTAATGAAGGGGTTATTTCCCATTTAGTTTTTCTCTTTATATGTATCTCTAGGGGACCTATACACCTAAACGGAAAAAACATTTACACACCCTTAGGTTTATGAAGTGGTATTGGTGATAATTAATTTTTCAATTTTTAGTTTCATAATAGAATACAAACTTGGAGAATGTTAAAAGAACAATGAATCCTTAATTCATAGAAAAAAAAAGGTGTGGGAACTTTAGGTATGGGATTAAGTCCAGCTATTCAAGTTGAACTATTGGTCATTAAAAAAAAACAATAACACATTTGGAACCAAAATGGTGCATGGATGAACCATAGGCTAATTCAACATGCCCTTAACTTGGCAAGAATCACCAACACCTTCTTACTTATAATATATTTTGCAACTCTCCATTGCATTTACGTCCAAATAACATATAAATTGTGAGACTTTCAATTTTGCCAAATTACATGAATATTGAATGTTTGAAAGTTCATAACTTTTTAACAATTTTTGTAAATTCCACAATCTAATGGTTTTAAGACCTTTTATCCTTTGAAAAGACCTTTTAAACTTGTTCAAAAGCTATCAACATTTCCAATCAAAGTTCATTTCATCACCAACTTAACATTTCATGACCTAGTAATTGAAATCATGCAAAATTTGTTCATTCATAATTTTACATTTTGCACACTTATATCATGTATTGAAAACACATTTAACATATGGATTTATAAAAAGATACAAAATTTGTGTGACATTCGTTCATTAATAGGTTCATATTTCATTCATCAACACATTTATCTATGTTAAACATGTTTTCAATGCAAATATATGTGTGTAAAATTTACAAACCTATGAATAAATGAACTTCACACAATTTTCATTATTGATTCATCGCATGTTAAATTTGTGTGTTTAGAACGTCCACAATTGGACAACACATGGGACTTTCAACTCCCAAAGTGGGGGTGTTTGCAACCTAAAATGTCCATAAAATCTTGTAACGATGTAGTTTTTTTAACACCCCTTTAAGATCAAATGCCTAAGGGATAAACATGAACACCCATTTATCAAAAAAAAAATCAATTCATATACTTATAATAAGTATAGTTTATGAGAAGAGGGGGGGGAGGTGGGGGTTAAATGATTGAATACAATATTTGGGGGACTTTTATGCCATAAACAATGGAAGTGAAATTGTCCATAAAAATTGTGCATATGGACTCACCACTTAAAAATTCATCATTGAACAACATTTGTTTTCTACCTAAAATTCAATTATATGTTGATGAATTGTAAATACATGATTCCATGTAGTTTTAGCACACAAAATGGAGTTAAATGGACTTTTGAAGGCCCTAGAATGATACATTTTTCATATTTCATTTCTCAAATGTTGGTTTTGAATAAAAAACAAATAACTATCTAAAGTTGTTTGCTAAAAAAGACATAAATTGGGTTTATAATTTAGTTGCCGCCAAATGACATTAATTGTTTCATATTCATTTTTGGTCAATATAGTTTCCTCTTGCATTAGGTTTTGGGTCCAATATGCCTTGTGAAATATGTTTAAACATATAGTTCAAACTTCCCATTCATTTTTTGTTCATGTATGTTCTCTCTCATGTTGTGCCAAAAATATGGCAATTCCATGTATCTTTCTTTTGTCCATAGCTACGGCCCAAAATGGTGGAACAGTATCAATTGATGTAATATCATTGTGTGTTATTTCAATGGTTTTGTCAAGTTTATGGTGGTGTAACTTTATAATTAATTTTTGGTTATGTTTTCCAATTAGGATCACAAATTGTTTGCACCAAACACACAAAGTTGCTTATAGGTACTTTGTTAAGATCAAATTCAAGGTTCTTAAAAGTGCATAGGTTGAATCAATAGTAGACGACTTGTTTAAATTTTGAACAAAATAAAACATAATTTCCAACTCCTTTGTAGAATTGATATCCATTGCAACGTTTAAAATGCTTGAATTGCTTAGTTTAAAATAAGCAAGTGATGCCATCCATGGTTTAGTGTCTTCAACCTTTATAGTGCATCCTTGTTGTAAGTTAGGGTTCTCTTCTGCATTAAAGCAACGAGCCATCCCATGCTTGATTTCATTTAATTGATTTTGAAAATGAAATGAAGGTTTTTTTTATTGAATTAATTTGGTTTATCGTTTATAATATTGCTCCTCTGCAGGGTTTGTGATGGGTGAGAAAAAAAATAGGACAAGCAAAATGGTGTAGGACATCATAATAAAAAACAAAGGGCTAAAAATCGTGAAAAGAGGTCTACAGAGGTTGCAAAAGAGGAAAGGAAAAAAAATTAATTGTGAAAGGGTCAAACATTATCACAATAACAAACAATATGTTGATGTGTAAACAAAAGAAACAAAATTATTTTATTTTGAGTCAAATTCATCATGGATGAATAAAAACAAAAGAGGTTAGTGATATCAATTTCTAGAAATATGTGTGAATCGTTTAAGGTTATCCAACACCTTAAGTAGGACGGGCACAATGAAAAAAATCATGGATAATAAATGTTTATGCAAACACACTAAATTAAATATTGCCACCCAAATTAGCCCTTGCAAAATAAAAGGTTTTGGTAAAGATGAATAAATCATTAATTGAAATTGCACAAACAAATTCCAATGCCAAACTTGCATCGAAACAATGTTTATTCATAGCCATTCTTAATGTAGATCTAACCTCATCAATGCAAAACATTGTTAAAGTTTGACCAATCAACTTAACTATAATGACCTATTTGACCAATACATCCAATCAAGTTGGACAACCCTAATCAAAATGGTCAATGGGTTTTAATCAAATGGGACATCCAATCGAATTAAACATAAATAATTGACATCATTAATTAAAATGATCAATGTTCTTTAGTCAAATGAGACATTTTATGCCTATTACATACTTACTTCCTACCTACCACTTACAATCTTACAACCTATTCACCTACCAACCCACTCACATATTTAAATGTATTACTTACCTACTTACCTATCTATACCCCCACCTACCTACCTACTTACCTACCCACCCACCTACCTAGATGTACTACCTATATATATTACTTATAACCTACCTACTTATTTACCTATCTACCCACCTATAAGTTACCTACATATTAACTACCCACCCATACCTACTTCCTACAACCTATCTACCTATGTATTTCATAGTCTTGTAGTGATATGTTGAAATAAACATGTGAAATTTAAAAAATTAACAAAAGTTGAACACCTTTTGATCGTGTGGTCCATTGATCAAGGACATGGTTTATTATTGGGGAAGAAAAAGGTTCAATTCTTAACACATAACCTATGTACATGTTTAAAGGGCTAAGGTAAGTAAGGTAGGTTAAATAAGTTACATAATCAGTTACATTGGGTTAGGTTAAGGTAGGTCAAATATGGTAGGATAAATTACCACCTACCTACCTACCTTTTTATACCTACTTGCCTACCACAAAATATTTTATTGATTATAATTCTTGAAATAAATTATTTATATATAAATAAAAATTTGACCAATTGAATGGTCCATTATTCACCAATCAAAAAGACCATGATGGTCACAACAGACATGTCAAAATTGACTTGTCCAAAATGATGGAATTGTCTTTTTGACGCTTGTCCAAATTGGGTATTTTTTATTAGATTTGCTAGTCCAAAAAGCCAAGAATTCTATTAATGTATGCCACTTGGTGGACTGTTACATAAGGTTTAAGGTTTAGGATTTAGGACTAACCTAAATGTTGTAAAAGAAATTGATGGATTTTAAAATGTTGATACAAAAATTGATGGATTGTTGTGTTAGGTTAAATAATGACATGGATTGTAAGGTGTTGTTGTATGTGTTAATGTACTATTGGGTTTTATTTTGCAATCAACTTTTCTTGAAAAAATCAAAGTTGTAAACCCAAACATAATCATAGTTGAAAGGATATTCAGAAGTTTCAAACCATTTTTTGTGAAGGTAATGATGGAATGTAACACATATTGTTGCATCTACCATGGCCAAATGGATGAACTTGACATGGCCTTGAACAGCATTAAGATTGCCTTAGGGCCACATGACAAGGGGTTTGCATTTACTAGTGTTTGTTTGTTTGTTCTAATATTAATCATACATGTGGTATATCTTTAAGGGTTTACACAAGGTTAATTGATTTGTGGGAGATGATTATATGTGCCAAAAGTGACATGTAAGAATGGCATGTAAAGAAATGGGTTCTTAGTGGACTTTTTCCCCATTATGCCTAATAGAAAGTAATGGCTTTAGTCCATTGTTGGTCAAGTGGTTAGAATCTCATAAATACATTTATGGATTGGAAAACACCACATCATAGTCTAATAAGTAGTTGAAAAAACTTACTTTGGCTTATAAATAGACTACATTTGATGAATTTGTTGATTACATGAAACTTAAATTGTAACAATTTGTTATGCATAAATAGTCAACAAAGTGACATCGATACATATTCTAAGAAAATGATAAACAATTGTAAAAATAACTAGTGATGTTATAATGGATTGATAATAAATCTATTAGATTCTATATTACTGGTTTACTGTTATGAAAGTATTTAAAGTAAGCTTGGCAATATGACTTATCAAAATAACTTTATTGGCTTGACAAAGAAAGGTTGGTCCCTTGATGGATTGGATGGAAATTATTTTTGACATTAAAAATGGGGTTGAATAAATAAGAATGAAAATTAAAATTTTAATGGTAGGACAAGCAATTTAAAACATGTATAAAGTCTTTTTCTACGGCAATGTGGTTTCAATTATTGATTTCACTGAAAATTATAATTTTGAAATCTAAAATGAAGTGCAGTCAATGTCGTGGCATAATTTTTAAGTTAATATTCTTGTCCATATTACTTTTCAACATAATCACAATGCAAACCCGTATGATGATGATTCATGCATACCTATTGAATATCATTTTTGTGTTTTTGAAGACAAAAAATATGATTCAAATTTTGTCCAACATTGTTTTAAACTGCATTGAGACCACATGATGGATGGTGGGTATGTGCCACAATGGCATATTGTTTGGTTAGATGGTTGCACCTCCTAGTTTAAAAGCTCAAAGCCCCAATTTTTTGTAAGTAAATATTAAATATTTTAATCTTATTAGCGGTTGTAAGATGTTATGGTCTTTTTTTGGAAGTGGGCATGGTAAGGGTTCGCATGATGGGGCAAGGGCTATCACAAAAGGTTTTGTAGAGAGAGCAACTCAATGTTCATGGGGAGAAGTTATAAAATGTCAAAAAGATCATGGCATTCTTGCATAAACATCTATTTGACATACCTAAATTATTTTATTTTGGCATCTGGAGGGCCTTGAAAAGGGAAAAGGGCATTTTGGCATGTGAAATTTGAGGATGTAGTTTGCAAATTAAAAGGACATGATTTTGGATTGTCCTTTGCACAAGACCTTTGCACTACACTAAGAATGCTTTCAAAGACAAGAAGGAAAATGAGGAAGTTACACGTTTATACCACCAAAAGTGGGGTACAAGTGTTGTTCTTGTAAAAAACTTGCATTAGGTTTTCATGCATTCTTATCATGTGTGTGTAGTGAAAATTTTGATGTCACCAAAGATTATAAAGTGAATGGAAATGAGCTCATGTACAATCTAACTAAAGATGCATTATTTGACATTAGATTTGTCCTTGCATTTTTGGATGATGACTAATGGGCCCATGCATGTTCCAATGGCTAGGGTATTTTAGCAAGGTCACTAGAGCAAGATGACAACTCTAGGATGAAATGCCTTGGGCTCATTTTGGGCCTCATGTAGTCAAGAGGAAACCTCTAACCTCTTTAGGTTAATATAACAAGATATGTATGTAAAGTGCATAGATTGTGATGGCAAACCATACTTGGGCATGAAGAATTGTTGGAAAAGTGATCTTGGAGGACTTGCAACCTTTTTGAAGGATTGGATGTGAAAGAACCTAATGGTTGGTGAATGGGCCAATTTTATGTCATTTTTGTCCTTGAACATTTGTTGGATTTTTGCATTTTGCAATTGGTCACATCCCATATCATTAGGATTGCAAGTGACATTTGAACACAAAAATAATCCATTGACATGATTGTATGAAGCCAAAAGTGGGGCCACATATGTTTTTAAATATAAATTTCATATAATCGACAAAAAATTCAACATGCACAATTAGGAAAGCAGAGCAAGATTATTTAAATTTTTTTGGTGTTCCCATGTTGTACCCACAAGGTTTTCAATGGTTTCCAATATGTTCCCCAATCTATTCCAAATAGGATCACACTTTATCCGATTTTTTTGGCCCAAATTTCAACTATTTAAACAATATAACTAGTGAAAAGGAAAAGTTATACAATTTTATATTTTAGGTGGGTTCATCCCTAGTCCATCGAAGATATTGTAATAGAACTTTATAGAAAATTATATTGCATGGGTGGAGATCTCACATTTTCTAAATCTATACATAAAAAATTGCATTAAAGAAATTCCAACAAAGATGTGAATTAAGAAGAATTGGTTGATTGAATATGAAAAAAAGACTCAATTATATTTACCTAAAAATGAATATTTTCTATTACCACAAGATATTTTAGCTGTTGTGGATTACCTAATAAAAACAAACTTTGGCACGGGAACATGCTAATCAAACATCCTTATCGCCAAAAAACAAACATTTCGAATGCACCTTCCCCCAACTAATTAATACCATTACCAATGACAATGGGTAGTGGGTAGATCCTAAACATGAAAATCAAATTAAATTCAGCACTAGGTTCAACACTATTATAAAACAAAAGCAAAACAAAAAAATGTTTTGTCAATATTTTTGAATGTACCCTAATTATCAATGGTTAAGAATCACCTTTTTGAGTAAAAGGTTTTGAGTTCAAGTTTTTTTTTTAATAAACATTTTTTTTCTCAATGTATTTCTCATATGAACTTTTCATTGGATGTTCATGTGGAAGCCATTGAAGGAAGCAAGTGGTTCTTGAAATGTTTTCAATGTGCAACTTGACCCACTTCTCCAGTCAAGAAGAAGGTGGTTTTTGAA
>Ga0209611_10009239_pt1 | contig 14996 bp, 9 predicted proteins | sample S1TSphgellanicum_3_FD_187693 | JGI IMG/M metagenome (GOLD analysis project Ga0209611, IMG submission 187693) | Host-associated microbial communities from peat moss isolated from Minnesota, USA - S1T2_Fc - Sphagnum magellanicum MG (SPAdes) (version 2) | ecosystem: Host-associated > Plants > Peat... | reverse complement strand
TCATATGGTAACAAATATATATATATATATATATATATATATATATAAGAACAAGGTTACATAAAGATTCAATGTTTACACAAAAGGGATCCAACTCTGGGGGGGGGGGACACTAGTAAAAAAACGTAGAAAATATGTGAGTGAAACTATAGGGTGTAATATATTGGTTGTTGGGTAAAAATTATAAGTTAACTAGTTAAAACATAGGTTACATTTTATTCAAATAATCAATTTGATTATAATATAAGATATGTAGTAATTTGAAATAATGATTATAATTAATATAGGGTGGCTTTAATATGTATATATTAGAAAATTAAATAATAATAAGGTGATAAAAAATAGGTTGGACAATTTTCTAATACCTTTAAAAAGTGGTTGTTTAACGCATGTAAATCCCACATTTTACATTGAATGTCCCCTTTGGGATCCAAACTCCCCCAAATAGTTGCCCCTTGGCTTTTGATAAAGTTAAATAAGCCAAAAAAAAGTTATAATCTTCGTATGATGTCACTTTTTATTTTCACTTTTTATTTTGTGAAAAACATAAAAGCCTTGGTTCCTTGCTCACGTAACGTGAGATGATGAGAAACCCCTAAAAAGTCTATCTTTAGTTGGATGAACATGGTTGGGTTCTTTATCATGCTCAAATGTGAATTAAACTACTGATCCAAATTATGTTTATTGAACTTTCCAAGGTTAAAACTTTTTTGAATATATTTGACATTTTTTAATTATAAAATTAGACAAAAATAGGTTAACATGTTGAATTCTATTGTAATAAAAGTTCATTGTAATGAAGAGGAATTGGAAAAGGAAACTAAAAACAACATCTGTTTGAACCAATGTCAAGTAAATATAATTTTTTTCATCAAACCCTTTTTAGATATATCAATATTAACTTATGAAATTTAAAAGGGCCATTGAGCTTGAAATCCAACGATTGGATTGAAAAGGGATATGAAGGTCCAAACGCGATATAATGGGCTAAAGGCACATGGCCCCCCCTTGAATGATTACTTAATTTGTGCTTATTATTTGAATAATTTGGAATTAAAAAAAAACACATCCCCTTTAAAAATTCTTTTATTTTTGTGTTAAAGGTTTATATTAAAAATTTGAAAAAAAAATGTTGTTTTCAAATCTTTTCAAAAAGTTGTTTAAAATGTTGGTTACAACTCTTTTAAAATGTTTTTGGATATTTTTAATTATTCATTAGATTGATTTCAAATTGATTCACATGTTCATATGATATATTATGAATGTTGTCATATCATTCAACCTAAAATTTTTAACACCAATTTATATTACATTTAAAATTATGAAATATTAAGAAATGGTTTTAACTACTTTGGTACATATTAACATGACTACACCCATGATGGCAAACATTTAAGAGTGTCAACCAAATACAAATCAATAATCCAACCCGACACCTAAGAATCCATATGTTGTTTAAAGTTAATTTTGACTCCACATTGTTGTGCACCATTAGTGACAATCAACCATTTTATTTTTTCTCACGTTTTCATATGATTTCCTATAATTCATCAATATTGATGTGAATGTCAAATTTAATTTGAATTAATATAAATTCATGAACATGAAAAAACAGATATTAATTTATTTTTTCATGTCCATGTTGGTGGGTATAAAAAAGGATTGAGGTAGTTATCTTTGGAATTGTCTCTAGAACTGTCCAAAGAGTACCATTTGATAAATTCCAAAAAGTCATCCATATACTAGTTCTTCAAAATTTCTCGTCATTGGAATTTTTTGAATGGTCATATTTGGTAAGGTCTAACCTTTATTTCAAGCATGAAGAACCAATGGTTTTTCTTAAAGGAAATTTTTTAAACCTCTAGTGAGTGACGCAAAAGAATCTCCTTGATGTGATCATGCCCAAAATCACCAAAACTTAAACATGAAATGTTAGTGTCACCATGATGAACATATGCACATGACACATGTCATTGAATTACAATTGATGGGCACCTGCCATTTCACTTCAAAGGTGAATTTATCTTTTATGTAAGTTTTAGGGTTATATCTCCTAGACCCCCACCATTGATTTCATAACCTAAATTTCATTGTGCCCATTCCTTTACTTCTTTTACAATATTTTTATGGAAATTCAATTCTCCTTTACATTTATACCTCTAACATATGCACTTGCCACTATGGTTGTTATAATTTAGAACTTCCAACTCTCATAAACATTAAAGGGAGCTAGCCTTGCACTCCAAGATGAATGCATGAATGAATGGATTGAAAATGGTAAATGAATATGTCTTCATAAGTTCATTTCCTTTGATTTTTTTCCAACCCCAAAATGACTAAATAATTAAGCAACAAAAATCCAACAATTCTAGTTTTTTTTTCTATATATGTTTGGGTTCAACTGCATATCATGATTGTGTAACAAATCCAGCATACAATAATGTTTTTTTAAAAAACAATATGGACTTCCCAAAAAATCAAAATCAATTTTGGCCATTATTTAAAGTCCATATCTAAAGTTAAACAAAATGGTTTTTTGAAAAGATTTCATTTTTGGACCTATCATGATTTGGCACAAGGCATATTGAGTCTAGCCTTACAAAACATTTCCAAAAAAAATCTCAAAAAGAAAAGTCCACTAAAAAATCATAGTGATGAAACCAATCCATCTTTATAACTTCAAAAGTCCATTCATTTAACTCATGGATATTCATTTACAATATGATCACATATATGTCTTCACATTTAAGTTGATTACTTAAAACCAAAGTTCATTAAATAAAATATTAACTTTGGTACACCCCAATAGGGCTTGAACAAAATGGCCTTATAAAAAATTATATCATGATGCCAATATAGGTCTACCCATTCATGCATTCATCCCCCACCATGCATTCATACTTGTTAGCTTGAATGATTACATGTTCATGGATAAATTTGGAATTGTTGTGAATTGCCATTGATGATTGTTAAAAGCATCTCTAAACTTTCAAAGCTCAAGCTTATTGCCAACGTACTTTATTTTTCAATGCACATTAAGGTCAAGGTTCATCAATGATGTTAAGGTTGAAATGCTCTTCAATTTATCAAGGAAATGGCTTCACCCTTGTAATAGTTAGTGGGTGTATACAATCATTGACATGTACATCCTAATTCATGAATTTTGATTTTTTTTGTTATTGTATGATGAAGTTGTTCAAGTGTTGCTTACATTGCATTTTTGTTGTGATTGTTCATTGTTGTTTCACAAATTAGTTTTGTGCAAAGTTAATTGTAATTCCATTGTAGTTGAAAGTGGTGTGTATTATAGTTTGGTGACTTAGTCTCTTACAATTTGAACTTTCAAATGTGATTTGAAGGGGGCATTAAAGATTGACCCCTATGTTTAAATTTTTCATTTCATCTTGTTTTTATGCACACATAAACTTTATGCATTTACATGGTTTTATATGTATCCATTAATTTCATACAATGTTAGCATTCAATGTTTAATGCATGTTGGCTAAAAGTACACATTGTTTATTGGTCATGATTCTTGAGGGGTTGTCAAAAATTAAAACATGGTTCTGCACTTACAAGTGCCTAATAGTTTCACACTTCAATATTTTTAATTTAGTGGTCAAGTCTTGATGGAAGTTTTGGCCTTGGTAGATGGTGACACATGAACACTCTAATATGTTTAAATTGAATAACATGGGTGATGAAAAAAATTTCATCCAACTCTTTATATTGCATCTTCTTCAACCTCATGATTCTGACACAAATCTTATAAGTATATGGTTGAAAAGCCTATTACGGTTGAAGAACTTTCACGCCTAGGCCAAAAAAACATAAAAAGATTTAATTAATTGATGTCAATTGCAAATAAGAGCTTTGGGTTATTAAAATGCCATGGTAAAAAAAACTATTTTAACTAAAGCAAGTTTCCTTATCTTTATCAAATGTCTTATATGCACAAAAATTGGAAAAAAAGAAAAAGTTCTTGTAGTTAAATGAAATCCAATACAAGAACATGAACGGAAAAGGAAGAATGTTGATGGTACATGGATCATGGATTCAAAATGTGTCCATGTAAAGTATGAAATTGCTTATGTTCAACTTGTTACAACCATTGTCCTTCACACATTTGAATAGTGGTCAAGGTTTGGAAGATCGGTGAATATAAGCTTATGTAATTTGAAATTATTTTCAATTTGATGAGTTTATTATTAAATATGAAGGTTTACAACCATTTTATGAGTTTTTGAAAATGAAATGTAACCCAAGAAACCATTGGTCTAACAAGATTGGTTGGGAAATGACAAAACCCTTAAAAATATCCATAAAGTCTTGAAAAGTTAAGTTGGAATCCCATGTTTTGGCAAAAAATAAAACACAATGCATAGTTTAAAAGTCAAGGCCAACATGATAGAAAAGAAAAAAGATTGGGTGAAACTTGGAAATGTATTGGAATCAATACATTTTCGAATCAATACATTTTTGAACTTCACCCAAAGTATTTGTTTTTGGGTTTTGTTGAAATTCAAGCAAGGAAAGAGTAGTGTTAAAGTTTTGTGTGTGAGTTGAAAGAGCTAGGATATAAGAACAAAAGTTGAGTGCAAACCCAAAGCTTTCAAAAGCTTCAAGCTCCTCATAGTGAAAGAGAGAAAATTGTGTGAGTAGGTATGCAAAAGGGTTCAAGAGGTGAGTTTTGAACATTTCAGTAGAAGCCAGGAAAGGCATGAAAAAACTTTTAGCAAAAGTTAATTAAGAAGTCATATTCAACGAAGGTCAATAGAGGGCAAGTTTAGAAAAGTTCAATTGTAGAAACATGTGTTGTAGCTTTTTCAGATCAACAACAATTAGTAGTGTTTTTGTTTGAAAAGTCATTTGTCAAACCAATTTGATTTTTTTGTTACTATTGCTTTCATCACCCATGATAATATGCTTGTGTATTTTTTTTCCCATAGTTTTTCAATCTTGTTTTTTGTTTTTTAAGCCTTGATTTTAAAAGGTCCATAAAAAACAAGCTCAATTGTCTTTTGACTCTTTCTTTTGAAATAAACTATCTATTTTCAAATTGTGTCTCTTTCAATTGTTCATTTTCAGAATATGTTTTGTGTACTTGTTTTGAAACATATTTGTCTTTTGGAAGGAAGGTGGGCTTGCTCCCATTTTTTGGGGTATATATAAGAATTCTTCTTCTATAGTTGAAGAAATTGTTGGCAATTTGAAAAAGATTTTTTGCTATTATTTTTGAAATTTTTGTTACCTACATGCCATTATCATAAGGTCCCTTTGTTATTTCTCTTTCATAGTTTGACACAAGAGCGTAAACAAAGGCTTGGACTTGGGGTTGCCACCCAAAACATGTAGCATGTTGTTGTTGCTTCCACACAATCAACTTCTAAAATTGACCCGATGTTTTTCATCTCAAGTTGTGTTCACTATATGAATACCAAAAATAGGCATGAAAAAAAAATTGTGGGGAAATAAAAGGTGAAAACTCCACTTGACTTTACAAATATCTTTATTGAGTTCAAAAAGGTTTAAATGCCACTAAATTTGCATCCAAAATGCCAATTTTATGTTAATTTATGATGAAAATTTCATAGATCAAGTTGGGCAAATGTCCATACTTACATTGTGCAAGATCCTAATTTTGAATTTTTTTGTTACTAAATGTGCATTAAGTGTTATTAGGATTTAGAGCTGATAATTTAACATTCTTGATTATGTATTCCTTTATTATAAAAGGGGGCCTAAAAGATGAAAAGGTTGTTTAAAAGTTTGTTTGTTTAATGCTAGTGGGGTTCAACATCAAACTCTCAAAACTAGATTGACAATTTATATCATGCCCCACTTGTCAATGATGTCATGAATTGCATGGTTCATGCAACAAACATTATGGTACAAACGTTTTTCAATCTAATTATCATTGGTGTTTTTCATTGAATTTTTTTTTGCAATATTTAAATGTTTATTAGCCATAACCCAAAGAGGCATGTAGTGTTTACCAAATTGGCAAAGATCATGGAAACTAAGGGAAATAAGATTCTATGTAATATCAAGATTAAATGGATATTTATGTGTAGTCTTGTGAAAGGTTTATTGGTTAAATACCACACTTTTCTTATGAAGATGACATGGACTGCATTCACAATAACTAGTGTTAAACTTGACTTGTCTTCATTCATTGATGTGGAAACATCACTCGATTAAATGTCATTATGTCCCTTTAGATGGGAGATGCAATGTAGTTTTTCTTAATTTATGCAAATTGACTTCACCTTTAATTGAACTTTATGAATGTGTCAAATAATCCCATCCTAAAAGTCTCACACCTTCTTTCTTTGTGTGAATTAAGGAATGCACTAGGTGAATGTAAGCTATAGTGGCTCACTTTTTGTGTCCCATCGTAATTTTCTACATGGTGTAGTGAATTAACATGCCATAAAACCATTTATATGCACAATTGGGATTTGGATTAAGATTCTCAACCTCAATAAAAAATTATCTATATAATTTATGCACAATAAATGTGCACCCACTATCTAGTAATGGACTTTTGCATGAAAACATATGGATTATCTCAACCATCTACACTTCCCATACACATGAAATTTTCAATATCATTTTTTGAAAATATATCTTATAAGGATTTAATATTTGATAGATGAAGGAAAAATAAACATAGATTTGAAAACTTCATTACAAAAGCTTTAACCAAAATATAATTATGGACTTTTGAATGACCAAAATCTAGACCTTATTTTCAAAAGTCTCTATATGGGTCATTTTTTGTTGGATTGATGATCTTTTTCCTTGTAAAATGTATGTCAAAAAGATGTCTAAATGGGTACATTTTCATATGAATTTAATTAACTCATTAACCAACCCATAGTCCCTCATTTATGTAAATTCAACACTAAAAAATGGACTTTTAGGGACTCTTTATTTGCCAAGAATGAACCACTTAACTTTACATCTACCCCACTTTGAGTTTTCATTACATTACCAAACCTAGATGCGATATGGATTTTGACAAACCTAAGGGTGCATTCCTTGGTATCAAAGATTTGGTACAAATTTTGATTCAAAAAGTAAGCCCACATTTAATATGATGATAAAAAAAAATCATTTGGAAGAAAAATAACAATAAACATGAAACAATATTAAAAAGATCCACCTAGGATCTTAAGGTTAAACCCAAGGTCACTTTACAAAAGTGTTAATGTGATGAGAAGAACCAAGCAAGAAGTCATGACCATGAGGAACCAACACAAGTTTAGCTAAAATGTATTGTAACTTAAATTTCACTCTAAAAATTCCAATTTTGCTAATTTAAATTTGCTCAAAAATCACCCAATGTTTAGAACCTTACATATTCCCTTGTCACTTAACTAACCAATTTGATAACACACATGTCAATGTGGCCAATCTAGCTAAAATCATAAATTGAAAATGAACATTAGGGGTGGATTATTCTAGTGTTGGGCAAGAACAAACCAGTGTTGTTAGGATATTAAAAATGTTGTTGGTTATTTGGTCTAGTCCAAATCTAGGTACTAGATAAATTGCCTGTCGAATATGGATATTTAAAATAACGGGTCTTTAGCCCACCTGCCTAGGTATTAAAATTTTGAGAAATATTAATAACCTATTTGTATTTTGGTGTGTAAAACCAAAATATACCCAGGTTGGTTATTCATGTAATTTTTTCCATCCAACTTTTTCATCAAAAAATTTTCCATCTATTCAGGTTTTCCTTTTGCCCTAAATGTAAACTCCAAATTAACCTTAAACAACCGATTATTCACAAAAGTGCACTTACCATTCTAATGTGCATTTTTTTGTTCCAACCTTTTCATTTTCAACAATGGTTTTTTGTTCACCCGCTCTACCTTTTCAATGGTTGGCACCTTCAATGCTTGAATGCCAATGTGTCATTCAATTGTTGACAAAATCAATCTAGAGGAGCAAAGGAGCAAATTGAATTTGGTTGAATTTGGAAAAGGGATGCAAGGAGCCTTTAATGTTATTTCACATTCTTAAGTGTCTATGCTCATCGAACATTACAAGAAAGTGGGGGACACCTTTTTTGTGGTGCAAATATCTATGGTGTGTGTACAAATGTTATTTTCAAATTTGCTTTCCACTTTCAATTTTTAGTTCTTGTCTATGTTCAACAATTCTATGTTTTCTGCATTTCAACCATTTGGGCTCCCAAAGATAAATGTTTGTTTTTATGTCTTAATCTTGTGAATCCACTTGAACTCATTATTTTCAACACCAAGTATTTTTGCAAATTCATTAATTGTTACAGGTTTGTATCAAAAGTCACACTATAGGGTCTATTTTTGTTTTATCTCAAGAAAAATCAAGCAAAAATCATAAACTACATTTCTTTGCTAATATTCAATCTTCTTCTACATTTGGAATCTTGAATTTTTTAGGTTAAAGTACTACAAATGGTAGACATTGAAGTACTTCATATGGGCATGATTCTTAACCAAAATTTTGATTATGAAGGTGGGGATGATTTGGCATTGGGATTGCCTAATGATTTAAGCCTAATGGTTAATTCAATTTCAACACCTACCGCACCAACTCCTTCCAAAAGCTTTGCAACCCCAAGCAACCTAGACTTGGATGCAACAAATGCTACATGGGAGTTACTTAAAGTTCAACTAATCCATAACCAAAAAATTTGGATCTTTCACCATACGTTCTTTCTACTTTGTCATTATTTTGTGATCAATGATGATAGTGGACCCCATCTCGTTCTTGTTTTGACCATGCAATTTCTTATGTGCCATTCCATTTCCCAATAATATAATACCAGCAATACCACCTAAAAAAAGGTTTGATCATGTACAACCAACACCATGGGACCAAGTCTATGAAGAAGCATATTTTGTTTAAACATCTACCTGCTTGGGGTAAATGAACTAGTGTTAATATAATTCTTGTTACAAAAGATCGATGTTAGGAAAAGTTTAAGTAGAGGATTGTTGTTGGATATGGGGCAATCACAAATCATTTTGGGAGTACCACTCCTTATAAGAAAATTGATGTGGGGTGGAAATAATTCATGGAAGACTTGTTGTTTGTTATCAAGCATACATGCCTATTTCTATTGTGGATAACCATTGGCTAAGATGATTGGTCATGCGTCAAAACCTTAGGTCTAGTTCCAAATTAGAAACAAATGGTTGAACATGGCACCCCATCTTTGGTGGCCAAGACCATGGACAAATATGTGCTACCAACCTTGGATTATTGTGTGATGGCAATTGTTTCATTTGATTTATGGATGTCTAGATCTGCACATGACACCTTTACTCTTATGATTAATTTTATAAACTCATAGTGGGTTCTTTGTTATGTCACAATGGGACTTTTTGAAGCTACTAATACTAATGGATTTGCAATGGCAACGTAGGTCAAGGATTTATTGTCATCCTACAATTTGTTGGACAAATTAATTGCCTATGTGAAAGGCAAGGGTGGGTGGTAATTTGTCCACCTTTGCATGAACTTTGAGCTCTATTGGTAGTTGTGCTCCTTTAACATTAGTAGCGCTTTCATTACTAGAAAACTTGGTAGTTTTTTACTTGCAAATCTAGTCAAAAATACCCAATTTGAACATGCATCAAAAAGACCATTTAGTCATTTTGGACACGTCCATTTTGACATGTCCATTGTGACTAGGGTGGTTTTTTTGACTTGTAAAGTATAGACCATTTGACTAATCATTTTGACTAGTCAAATTTTTGCCCATAAAAAATAAAATTTTGTGGCAGGCAGGTAGGTAGGTCATAAAAAGGCAAGTAGGTAGGGGGTGTTTGCACACCACAATGACCTTATATGGATGTCACAATAGCAATTTTTCCTATATTTCTTAAATATTAGAAAATAAATAAAATAAAATTCATTAAAATAATGAAAAAAGGACTCACTTATCTAAAGTTATCATAATCAACCTTCCAAGAATGAAAAAATCAAATCAAAATCGTGAATAGCCAATAACTAATGGACTTTTGAATTTTTCTCACATATTTTTTCACACATGCAAAACTCATGGATATGGACTTTTATCTTACAATGTGTTAATCTTATGTGTTTGAAACTTTGGGATATTGGATGAATTATTTTTAAGAAACTAAAAATCCATTGAATGAATGGAATGTGATTTTAATTTATTATGTTATGGATTTTTTTAAATCCCAAAAAATGTAATTATTTTAAAAGCCCTTTTAAGCATTTTTAAAAAACACTATTTAAAATTTTCTTCTTTTGTGATATTTTTTATTTGTTTTACAACATTATGATTTGAAATTGGAGGAAAAAAAATGTGATTTTCAATATTATCTAAATATTCATATTTTAAGCCAATTTTCAACTACACTAGAAAAGGACTTTGAAAAGGGTCTCTAATCCACTGAGATTGTGACACCATAGTGTGCTTTTGCCCTAAGTAGATGGTAGCATAGCCTAGCCTAACCTATCCTACTTAACTTACCTTAACCTAACCTAGTATATTGTACTTAACCTGTTTTACCTCCTTAGCCCCTTAAACATGTGCATATGTTATAATGTTAGAAATTAAACCCTTGACCTCCCCAATGATAAACCAAGTCCTTAACCAATGGACCACACCATTAAAAAGTGTTCAACTTTTGTTAATTTTTTAATTGCACACATTTATTTTTACACTTCACTATAAGATTATGAGGTATCAAGGTAGGTAGGTTGTAGGAGATAGGTGGGTGGGTGGGTAGGTAGGTATGTAGGTTGTAAGATTATAAATGGGAGGTAAGAGGTAGGTATGTAATAAACATAAAATGTCCCATTTGACTAAAGAACATTGGTCATTTTGATTGGGGTTGTTTAACTTGACTAAATGTATTGGTTAAAAAAGTCAATTTAGTCAAGTTGATTGGTCAAAAAATACATGCTTTGGACTTTTAATCAAAATGGACATGTCCATTAGTAAAAAAAAACCAATTAATCAATTTGAACTGTTTGAAAAACCAAGTTTTGTTGTAGTGTTTGGCAAGGCTCATGTTTTAAACATGTTTTCAAAAAAACATGTTAATATGCGACTAATGATGCAATTGTTTGTTATGGTTTTTGGGAAGTGAGTTTGAAGGCCACACAACCTGCCTTAAAGAAAACAATCACATGGATGAAGAAATTGGGCAAAGGTAGGTCTGAATGGAAGACAACATGTTTTAATGCAAGGCTCTCCCATCAAAAGTTAAAAACCTTGATGAAGACTAAATTTGCAAGCAAAGTGATCTTGTTCCATGAAACTTTGGAATATTGAAATGCCATTAATTTTTGTTAAGGGAGGCATGAAACAATGCAGTTGCAAGGTCGTGTACCAAATGCACACACTTGGGCAGTTTGCAAGGCCATCATTGAAACCATGATTCCCATTGTGAAACAATGTATCCTTATTTGAAGATATTGGTTATTATTTGATGCCATGAATGTTACCTTTTCATTAAGTGCGGTTATGCAGAATGAGATTGAACAATTTGACATCAGTTCCAGCAATTTTGTGAGGGCGAATTTTGATTATGAGGTTTCAAGCATTGTAGATGTGTGTGATGGGTGAAATCATGGCAATCTTGGTTCCATTTCTCACATTGTATCTATTTACATTGTTACCAAAACATGGAACATGTTAATGCTAGACTCATGTTTTAAGTCTTTGGATGTGGTGAAAGATTTTGTAGGAAGGGCAAAAATCATGCAAATGGTGGTTAAATATGACAGTAGGCTTTGATGCCATTGTTGGTGGCTACATTCAAAATCCAAAATCTAGGTGCTATTGGCCTACTAGAATAACAAGTACTAATGATGATGAATCAATTTTTGGGGGAGTGGCTTCAAATTAAGTTATTTTACATGGGTTGCTGAAAAATGAATTAGGATTGTTCCACCATTTGCCCATGAAATCAAAAGATTATCTACTACCTTTAATGTGGTGGAAGTCACATGAAGTATGGTTTTCAAATGTCTCTTTTGTTGCATGGCAAACTCTCAAGATTCTTCACCTCTAGATCAAAATTGAGTGGATTTTAAGCATAGTTGGAGTGTTGACAAGTTTGCAGTGTTGTAAGCTAGGTGTCAACAATTTCGACAAGCTAGTCATGGATATGGGTACATTCACAAAAATAGGAGCCATAAGAACTACAACAAATGCTTTGTTTTTCATCTTTTCATGTCAAAAAGTATATTAATATGGAACATTTTTTTAATACATTTTGATGATAATGTTCTTAATATATTGTGAAAACGTATGCAATAATTTGAAATGAATATAATGAAATTTGAATTTTCAAAAATATTGATTAATCATTGTAACTAGTGTTTTACAATGTTTTTACTGCTTAAAAACTTATAAATGACTCTTAAAGGACTTGAAATGACATAAATTTGGAGAGACTCTTAAAACACATATTCACATAAGAGTATAATGTGACATATTTTTTAGTCAAAAGGACTTTCTTATTGCTTCTTGCAACTTACAAATGGAATATTCTTAATATATACTCAAAATCTTTCAAAATAAGCAATTGTTAAAGTCCTTACTAAAGGTGCACCTTTGGCTCCTTATTTTGTGAAGAATGTACCCATATGAAAAATTGGTCAAGTGACGCAAGTGTAGATTGTCCACAATAAAAGGATTCCATTGATGATTTTTTCAAGGAAGAAATAAATATCATTGAAGATCATGATATGGCATTAGATGCAGTTGGCTACTTCAACGTTGATGAGCTAGAATGATGGATATGGGAGTTGATGGGGATTGGTTTCGCCATGTGTAGGACTACAAAGTTGTCACCTTTAGTGGCTAAATATACTTAGTAATTAGCTAAGCTACCCATTGTCTACTTCCTTAATGATCCATGGGACCAATATATCTTCCTCACAAATCTCACAATATCCCAACTATTTGTTATTTTTGCATCTTGTTTTTTAGTTTTTAGTTTTGACAAACCTAATCAACATTTAAATGTGGTAAGGAAGGGTGGTAAGCATATGTTGAATTCTTGGTTCAATAGTGTGCAACATCAAATGCAAAAGAAGCACAAGTTCAAATTAAACATGCAACTTTTCAAGAAACCATGTATGTAGAATTACTTGTCCTTATTGAGAACAAGGTATATTTAAAGAACATGTTATTTGATGAGGTTTATGATTTGAAAGCTCATGTAATTTTGATTCACACATGGTTCCTTCTTGTGCCATTACGGTGCTTGAAATTTGTAGTCTTAAAAAAACCAAAAAAGGTTGCATTCGTTTATGATTCCTATTTTGCTCTTGATGATCTATTATCTTTTCAGGTTTTTAATGGGCCTCTAAGCTTTTAATATTCAATGTAATGTTTTTCCAATCATGGATTTCGGATAATGAAACTACTAATTGATGTAAAATCCCTTTTCTTTTATGGCTTAAATATTTGGCTGCCTATGCCATGCTGGTGATAATGGTTGTTATTTGGACAAATGAAACTAGGAGCCATGACTCCAAGGGACTTGTAGACAATTAGTGCAACAAGTTTGCTTGCATTATCAGGCATTGTGTTTGAAATACATGTGAATACGTCTTCCTTTCCTAAAATCCTTAAAATGCAAATGATTTTCAAAACTTTCATAAAACATTGCCAACAATCCATGGGCTAAAATGATGTTTTGAATATGTTGCCTTCTTTCTTTCATGACAATACTCACCTTGAGACTTTAGATTCACTTTTAGCTGCCACCATTTGTCCATCTTGAATTTCATGTGCTAATGTTGGAATTGTTATTACTTTAGGTCATACCCTAGCCATTCCTCTTGACAATGTTGATGAAAGTGCAATACTCAAGGATTGTTGTTATGGTACAAAGCACTTCTCTAGAACTACATCCTACTTCCTCCAGTCTTACAATTGGCATAATTCATGTTTGAGATCCTTAGGCATGAACTTATGCAACAAAATTTACAAAACTCTTTTGGATGATTTGGTGTTTGTTTGCCATACAAGGTGGTGACTCCAATGCTTCTCTTCAAAATTGACCTTGATGTCTCTAGTGCAGGTCAATGAATGTACATCAAAGTTATTGAAAAGAAGGCTTGCACATGGTGAAATGTGTCTATTAACAACTTTTTTTTGTTTAGATCTCTCACAACTAGAGGTTCGACATTATTATGATTGAAATATTAACCAATGCATTACTTTGTAAACCTAATAATTCTTGTTGATGATTTTTTACAAAATTTGTGAAAGGAAGCAACAAGGAGGAATTGGATTCAAGTCATGTATGCAATGTTTTGATTTGAATTGTGATGGTGGTCAAGTGTAAGTCATATGTATGTTCCTCTTTGTAGACATGTACAATTTGTAACCCTAATAACTAACCTAGATGCAATATTTGGAGGTTTTCAATCAAGTTATGAAAAGATCAACCCATATGCATAATCGGATTGGGTGGTTCTAAGTAGGTTATTGCAAAAACCGGCCCTTATGCATATCCAATAGTTATTAATTCATAAATAAAATAAAATATCAATATCCTGGTGTGCTGGCCATTCCAAAATATTGATACCATGTTGGTCCAAAAAATCTGGAAAAAATATATATTGATACCCTGCGTGTAAGTCAAATTTCAAAAATTTGCAAGAACCACCCCACCTGGTATTGAAACAAACCAATATCCGGACAAATGCTGGAACAAACCCCCCCCCACGGTTATCATTAGGGCAATTCTTAAGATTCATAACCGTGATTTTTAAAGAAAAACAAAGATATGTATCTAACCATGGTTGTCAAACTTTTTGAGAAAATCAAATAACCGGCAATAAAACCATTGGTTTTTTATTGGTTCTTCCATAAAAACCGAAAGTTCACTAAGGTTTTTTAAATAATTGGGACCAATTTTCTCTGATTTTGGAATATTTTAAAAACCTTAAAAACTCAAATAATCGCACAACAATCCACCGTTCAAATTTTCAGAGAG
>Ga0209611_10009238_pt1 | contig 14997 bp, 12 predicted proteins | sample S1TSphgellanicum_3_FD_187693 | JGI IMG/M metagenome (GOLD analysis project Ga0209611, IMG submission 187693) | Host-associated microbial communities from peat moss isolated from Minnesota, USA - S1T2_Fc - Sphagnum magellanicum MG (SPAdes) (version 2) | ecosystem: Host-associated > Plants > Peat... | reverse complement strand
AGGAGTCAAACTACCAATTTGAATCATGGCCCTTCTTTTTGTCATAACTTGTGTTACAAATGTCCAAATGGCCCATGCGAGCTCATTTTCAACATCTACACTTCGATAGCTTTCTAATGATATAAAAAACACCCCAATGTTTTGACCCCTATAATCGAACTCTGAAGTTTTGGGAGTCTCGGACGACTCCTAAGTCCCCATTTCGGGAGTGTGAATTTCATCCTCACACTCTCTCAAAGAGGTTTGCAACCATTTTATTTCTTTAGCAAGACCCATATTTAGTGATGCTTTAATTTCCCAATTAAAATGAACATGAAGGGGATGGTGTGGCATTCATCCTCCTTAAATTGTGTTGGTCATTGACAATGTTAACATGTGTTTTTGTGATGTCATTGTAGGTAGTGGGATATGTGTTGCAATTTTTCCAGAATTGTTTATCCTCGGTACTATGGTGGCTAAGGGTTCACCAACTTCATTTCCTTTAGGTGTGTTCTTATGTGTGGTAGGGCATTTAACATCTAGTGAGAAGTAATGGCCATGGTCTTCAATTTGGCCCATTTCTTGAGCAACTTCACCTTCCAATTCAATCTCCATCTCTATTGCCCCATTTTGGTGCCATCCACCTTCCTCTGTAACCATGTCAATGGTTCTAACCCTTTGGCTAATTGCTCATGTATTTTCTCTTCAACTAATCATTATTCTACATTTGAGTGTTCCTTTAGTGCATTGTGTGCAATTGGTGCTACACCTAGAGCTTGAAAAATTATTGATTGGCCATCCTTTTCAACCAATCTTTTAGTAGGCTCATGATGTTCATTATCTCCCCGTGTTGTGGTTGGAAGGGTTTGATTTATCTTCCTAACCACAAGTGTGTAAACCTTTATTTGTCAATCAGTTGTTTTGACTTGTGCACATTATGGTCTAATCCACCGGCCACATTTTTCACATACCTTCAATCACTCCTCCAGCCATGTTCTTCCTTTTGTCTTCTTTCCATGGAGCTTCGACAACTTTCTTTGATATCCATTGTTATGTGCTTCTTTTGATTTCCAAGCCCCTTTTAGTGGATCTTTTCCCCTTGCATGTTGATGGTTACCACTTTATGAGGGCCTCTCCTTCCCCCGAATCATTTACAATCCTTGATTAGGTGTTTAAGCCTAAAGCACAACCTATAAAGGATTAGGTATCATTCATAGTTGATGAGCACCTCAACTTTGCAATCTAGCCCTGCAATATCCACTTTGGCCACCCATCCAACATCTAGGTCTAAAACAACACAAAACCTGGGGCTGCATTTAGTGTTGTTAGTAAGGTCAACACCAAGCAATTTTCCCACTAAATTTGCAATCCTAGATTCCAATGGGCAATATTTTAGCAGGAGCATGTGCAAAGATAACCATACTAAAAACTTCGACCCCACTGGGTAATTAAGGTTGAATGATTGAATCCATTTTTGATAAATGGTTATTCCCCATTGTGTTTTGTGCGGTGTAAGCATCAAAAGTGTTTGAGTTGTCTATTGGTTATAAGAAGCCAAATAACAAATCCCTTTTCCAACATCCATCTATATCTCACTTTAGTAAAACTAATGTTATAATTGATTTTTTGGATCCACACATCATGGTGATTATCTTGAATCTTATTGCCAATGAAGTCGACTATGACTATGTGAACCTTGTGGTATTCTATTTCAACTTGTACCATGTCCAATTGGAGGTCTTGAAGGGATACACTCACCATTTTTTTTACAAGTAATCCCTTGTGATTTTTGAATGAACTTGGTAGGACGACTTCTCCCTTTGTTGGTTTAAATGGGTTCACTCTTCCACTTCCCACCAAATTTGTTGCCAATGTGTCCATTATGCCAAAAGCCTCCCTTGTTGTGACATCTTCCATCACGCTGCCTCTTGCTTATGCAACATGGCTTGGGTTTTGATGGTTACTAGAAGCTTGCAAAATTTATTTGTAAAAAGTTTTCATGGTGCCCAACCTCAACCACCCATGATGCTTCCTTGAACTCCAACATCACTTATGAAGTTAAACCAACTTGAAAAGTTGTCACATGCAAAGTTTAACTTTTTTCAAAAGAATGAAAAACACAACAATTTGACATAAAACACAAACCTAAACTACACATGGGACAAAAAATTGAAACAAATCACCATAAGACAATGCATCCAAAATTGTGGATTGTTTTCAAGTGGTTAGCAACCACACATCCATGGTAGAGACTTTCATTGTCCCCCCAATACATCGTTGCATTTGTTTTTAGTGATTCCATTTGTATTTTTTCTTTGTGCTAGCAAGTTTTTTTTTCTTTGTGCCCTTTTTTTCCTTTCTTATTTCTACCTCCTTCCCTCCTTTTCCTTTTCTTTTCATCTTTTTTTTTTTTTTTTTTTGTTTCCTTCTTTTTTTTTTTTTTCTTTTTTTTTTTTTTTTGTTTTTTTTTTTTTTTTTTTTTTTTTTTTTTTTTTTTTCTTTTTTTTTTTTTTTTTTTTTTTTTTTTTTTTTTTTTTTTTGTTGCACACTGCTTTTAATTTGCCATTGCTTGCTTAAATTGTTTATGTTTTGAGTTTGTGTTGCTTCCCTATTTATTTGCGTTGTATTTTGAACTCATGTTGCTACCTTTCTATTTTCATTGTTGCCTTTTTGTGTTTGTTATTATCTTTTGTCATTATTGTTTATTTCTATCATGCTTTTCATTGTTGCCTAATTGTTTTCACCACTACATATTTACTTTTTTTACTTGTTGTTTGTGTATTTCCACCATTGTGTACTTGTGTTTTGTGTGTTTTGAATTTTCATTCCCACCTATTATTAACCCCCCCTTGCCTTTGTGCAGGTGTGAAAATTCAAATTTCAAAACTCAAAATCTTTAACAAAATTCAATATTCAAGTTGCTTCTAGCTAGTGAATTGTTCTTGATTTGCTTACATGTTTGTTTGTTTTTTGTGTTTGTGTCTTGATTGTTTATATTTGAAATTTTATGTTTGTAAATTTAAATCCAATATACTTTTTTTTTTGTTGTGTGTGCATGATTTTTGAAAGATAGTTTACATAAAACATATTTCACATATTTACACTTTTGAATTTTTTTCCACACCATGAAAGGAAAGAAAAACGAGTAATTTGTAATTTTTTAAAAATCCTAAATGTCTGAAACTTGACCATTTCTTTATATTTTTCCTTTTCCCTTTGTTGTTTAAGGTAATGTACATAATTACTAGTGTTGAACCATTCTTCCTTTTTGAAAGAACAACTATTTGGATTTGACATTTTAAAATTTATGTGGTGGTTTTCCAGGTAGGGATTTGAACCATGTTTTTCCAAATTTTGAACCCTTTGGACTTAGTTCCATCACAATATTTCAAATTCAAAAACCTCTAAACTTGATTTTTGAACCAAGCTAGGTTTCATGTACACACTACACATTCTCCAAATCTAAAGATTATGTGACCGCAAATTTTTACAACAAATTAAAACAAGGGTCTATGTAAGTATAGAGTAGTTGAAAAACTAATTAAAATTAATTTTTAAATTATAAACTTTTATCTACTTACTAACTTTTTTAAAAAGTCAATTTTTTTACATACACATCTTGACCATGTTTTCAAAAATATTTTTTCATGGTTTTAGTTCTAATTCCAAACCTAAGCAAAAACAAATTCCATGATTTCATTCTTGAACCAAGTCAAACAAAATGATGTCAACTCAAGTCTAAGTCACAAGAACTTAACCTTGAACCCTTGGTTTTTACCCTTCGACCTAAATACCTTCCCAACACTATTAATTTCAAGGACTTAAAATTGCCTACATAATCATACTCTAAATCTTTTATAACTTTTTCTTGAACAAAGAACTTGTTTATTTTTCTCCATTTCTTAGTAACATTCTTGTGAAAATTGGAAATGGATCAATTTTATGAAAATGAAAATAGAATCAATGGCAATGAGACATGTGAAATTTTTTTGAATGATGTAATTATGGAAGAAATGAAAAAAGGTCTAAAACTAATCCTAATGTACAAATTGAAACAAATAAAAATCCGAAATTTGAAAAAAATAATGAAAACCAACCAAAAGAAGTTGCATGTTCAAAGAAAATTGTGAAAACTACATAATAGAACTTCTTAATGTTGAATTTGTATTGAGTAAATGATAACCAAGAGGTCAATGTTGAAAAAACACAAATTATGTGTTGTATTTTTTGCTATAATGGTTTAGTCAAGGTATCAAATTCAAGAACAAAAGCAAGAAAATGGTTAATTTTGTATTGTAAAACAGATGAAATACCAACTTCAAAAAAAACATGTTGATATGGACCTTGCCATTGTTGCAAAAAGGTTTTAAGATGATCAAAAAATTTATGAAAAAGAAAAAAAAAGGGAACCAACCAAAAAAACACCAAATGTGTTTAAGGGATCTATTTCAAAAATTACAATGAATTTTTTTTTTCAAAAAATGATGTGCAATAAAAACGTTTTTTTTGATGATTATGATCTTTTGATTGTGAAAAATAATTTGCCTATCCAATTTGCAAATTTTTTTTGGTTTAAGCATCTAACTTATGTCCAAGAATTAATTCCTTAAATAAAGGAGTTTTCACAAGAAATATAATTAAGCTTGGTGGAAAAAATAACCAACTATATGTTTTATTTCTTGGGGTTGGTGGAAAAAACTAATAAATGATATGTTGAAACCAAAGTAGAATGTGTTTTTAATTGCTAGCCTTGATATCTAAATGTCATCAAGAGTCCATGATGTTTTTGCTTTTGGTTTGATAATTAATTTTTAAAACATGTGACCATTAGACCATTTCAAACTACCAAAATTAAGAGATAGGCTTCAGCTTGAAATTTGACAAAATTCTTAAAGAAATCAATATTTTTAAATAAAAAATTAATTTAATGACCTTAGGGTAAGTTTAAATCTCTTTCTAGTTTAGTATAGTTCATTCAGACAAATTGAAGACCTCCAAGGGGAATTAGAAAATTTTGAAAGTTTTTTTTGAAACAAGTGAAATTGTTGGACTATGACAATGTAAAAAACTAATTAATGACACATTGTTTATTTCATCAAAAGTTGTTTTGAAAATGATTTTGACGATTAAAAAAATAACCGACTTGTGAGAATTGCCTTAGATAACAAACTATTCTCCAACTTACGAGAACTAAGACTTTGAGAATTAATCTACAATATAATTAATAAATAAATAATTGATACCCTACCCTTGTCTTGGAACTCTTTTTTAAAGAGAACCAGCAAAGTTTTTTAAGCCATTATGAAAATTGGATCTAAGAGTTATCATAAAAAATGCTAACTACTCAACACAGAGAAATTAAATTGTGATTTTTTTAAAGGGAAGTTACAGTATGAGTGCATTCTCCTGAGGTAGGGGCACCCAAGGGTGTTCCCAAACCTTAGGAGAATGCACAAGTACTGGAACGTCCTCTTTTGTAACTCTTTTTTTATTTCCTCACTTCTTTCTTGTTTCGTAAAGAAAATAAAATCCCATGGGAACGTGGGAACATATAAAATTGGGGGAGCTCCCCCGGCATAACACCCTAGGGGTTCTTCTGTTGGGGGAGATCCCTCAAAATAGACATAGAAATGAAAAGGGGGTTGGTTACGGAAAGTAACAAGTAGGATGTACTTTTAAAAAATAAATTCACCGGGTACTTTTAATTAGGTGCACAACTATATATGACACAATTTATGATCTGGGACTATGTGTGGAGTAGGTGCAATTGGACACACTTTCGAACTTTCAAATTGCTTTTAAAACACCACAGAGTGAGAGTCGTTTGAAACACTCTCTTCAATAAACACACCGATTCATCAATCATTTCAAATCTGCCTGAGTTTCCATTCAAAATTCTAAATCAAGAATTAAACAACACCAATTGTGACTCAAGAGTTTACCACACACTTGAGTTGGGTACTCTCCAGGTTACAAACAAGATGCCACCATATGGTATTTGGCTTCCATAATTATAGCAAATGCAGTGTGCACATATGACTGTTCTGTGAGGACAAGAGAATGTACTTAACAAGAAAAATTGCATGTCTACTGATCTGTGTGAAGCATTTGTACATACCTACCTCCCATTCACACCCCTATTTTAATATGAAAAGACATATGAATTTTTTTATAGATTGAAATTATCCATTTACGAAGTAAGGTAGTTTATTGGCTCTGCCCATAGGTTCTCCTGCATCTGTGGAGGATTTGGACTTGGGGATAGAATTTTTGCTCACTCATTGGCCAATGTGGAGATGACAAGTGTTCACAAAATGAAAATTTTCACATGGATGTAATTAGATCTTTTCACATTCACTTCCTGTTCCACTATGACGGAATTGACACTTCTTTTCGTGAATTGAGTTTGCATGCACTTGCAAAAGGGGGGGGGGGGGGGGGAAAAGAGAGAGAGAACCCTAGCCCTTGTCCTGCTTTGCCGCTAAAAATCCAAACATGGGGAGTGGTGGAGATTGGAGTTTCGCGAGAGGCAAGAAAGGGAGCCCAAAGCTTTTAGTCATTATGAAATGCTTGAGAGAGTTGGGGAAAGGATTTTAAGGAAAGTATACAAGGGATGGCATAAGGCAAATGGGCTAATTGTGGCCTTGCAAGAGACGCAAGTATTGCAATGTTTTAGCCGTGAGGTGGAAATGTTGATGGCGTTAGTGCATCCAAATGTCATGCAGCTAATTGAGTATTTCATGCATGGTTTTCACCTTGTTCTTGTGTTGGAGTATCTTCCAATGAATCTAGCACTAGTGATATAGGAATCAAGTGAAAAGCCATTATGAGAGGTGGAGATCAAAAGTTGGATGTTGCAAATTCTGGTTGAGGTTACGGCTTGTTACAAGGCGTCAATTCTTCATCGAGACTTGAAACCTTCAAATTTGCTAGTGGTTGTAAATGGATTTCTCAAGATCGTTGACTTTGGCCAGGCCAAGAAGACAATGTCTGAAAATGGAACCAATTGGCCATCGTTTGACACAAGTGAGTAAATGTTTAGTTTTAGCGGCAAAACACAACAAGGGTTAAGGTTCTCTCTCTCTCTCCCCCCCCCCTTTACAAATGCATGCAAACTCAAATCACACTACACTTGAGAGAAATATTCAAACTCTACGACAAAGATGTCTAATTAATGATGTAGTTGTATTGATCTTTTTTGTTGGTTCTTTTCCAAACAAAGGTATTATGTCCTTACTGCCTCAAGGGCAATCTCAGTGGTCATGTGTGGTGATCTAAACAAACCTATCTTCCTCACTTACCTTGATGTTGGATCGAACTCTGAGAACTTAACCTATTTTTATTACTCTTCCATAATTTCTCCATCCTTGGAAGCTAAACTTCTTTTGCTCCCTCAAAGTTATGCAAATATTTGGAATCTTAATAGCCACTTGACATAAAGATTTCATGAGATTGTAGTGGCTTCCATAAAACTTTCTCTATCATGGCAGAAAATTCATGATGCACGAAGAGTTGCATTACTAAAAAAAGAAATAAACACGCCCATTGTTTAAAATCTGACATTCATAACATTTGGAAAATAAATGGATTTTTTGGAAATGTGTGCCTTTGATTAATGGAGCAAAAGGTGTGGGCACCAACATTTTGATATTTACCTTGGGTTTTGTGTTTTGTTGTTTATAGATATTTCATGCTTTGAAGGGCTTTTTTCATGCCCTAAGGCATCATTGGTGTTGTACTATAATTTTTGCATTTACCATGTTGATGCACCAAGTTATGAGGTGAGCACTTCACATGATAGGCATAGTAGGCATCATGCATTTGGAGTACAACAAATTGATAGTTACAACCAAAACCAGTTTTTCGTCAGATTCAGATGTCTAATCTTGCATACCTATTCTATTTTGGATCCAGGGTGTAGGAACGCCATTGGAATTTCTTAACCCATGACTATTTTAAAAAATGTTGTCATATTGGGGCTACTAAAATCCTGTCAGGTTAAGCTGTGTTGAGTGTGGATGACCTAGCAAATCAAGTGGTTAAAATCTTAGATTATTTTGGGTGAATGTTAACATCTGGACCCTGTCTTCAACACTATGTGAATTACGTTGTTGTTTTCTTAACCCTTGAGGCGGAGCTAAATTTGTCTTGTTATAAGCATAGTTTTCATACCAACATCTCTATATTGATAATGCCAAAACATATCTACAATATAGTTGGTTGAGAATTAGTAGTTTTGCCTACTTGAATTTAATGGACTTCTTAAGCATTCTTGTTTTTGTAAGTTTTCAATATTTAGACATTTCAAACATTTTAGTTTTTAGTATTTAGACATTTCAATTTTCAGTATTCAGACATTTTAGTTTTTAGTTTTTAGTATTAGACATTTCAATTGTCAATTTTCAATATTCAAACATTTTAGTTTTCAGTTTTTAGTACTTAAACATTTTAGTTTTCAATTTTCAATATTCAGACATTTCAATTTTTAGTAATCAAACATTTCAATTTTCAGTTTTCAATATTCAAACATTTCAGTTTTTTGTTTTCAGTATTTAGACATTTTGATTTTCAAATTTTCAATTTCCTTTCAAACATTTCACAAAGAGATTTCAAATTTCAGTCTTCAATTTTCAATATTCACATATCGAAATTCAGATATTTCAATTTTCAAAATTTCAAATTCTAGATGCTTCACATAGAATTTTCAATTTTCAATTTTTAGCTTTAAGTATTCACACATCCCAATTTAGACATTTTAGTTTTCAAATTTTCAGATTTCAAACATTTCACATACAATTTTCAATTTTCAATTTTCAACTTTCAGTATTCACACATTAGAATTCAAACATTTCAATTTTCAAATTTTTAGATTCCAAACAGGAATACCTTGGAAGGATTGGCACATGCCTCCCAAACAATTAATTAATTCTGAATATTCAATTTTTAAAAATAAAATACTCCTAAAAATTCTTTATTTCCCTTCCTAAGGAATTGGTCTTTGGAATAAAATATTGATCATGGTCATATAACATTGGGTAGAGCCATTACATGATGAGTTGCTTGTTTTGTTTTGTCATGTTGAGGTCTCCCTTACTATGGGGCTTCATGCCATGCTCTTGGTATCTTTGGAAAGTAGGGGTGAACCCACTTGGTTTGATTTGAGACTATTTGGAGCTATGATGTGGAAGCTGATTATTGAACCATTTTCTCAATAAAAACTAAATAAAATTGAAACTGAAATTTGGGAATGTTCTTTGTGTTGTAGGAAAGTCTTCAGCAAGTCAGATTTAATAAATTTTATTTCAAGATTTTCAGAGCTAAGGTGTGGAAGATATTGATTTGTGAACGGGTTTTGTTGCTGAAAATTCAAACAAATTGTAAAAAATGGGTTTGAATTGAAAAATCAGTTGAGTCCTCAATGTGTTCACACTTGAGTCAATGGCACAAGCTACACTAGTCTATGTTAAAGTAATATTAAAGTAATAACGTATATCTTCCTTCTTTGCTCCTCCAACTTGTCTTCAATCATACATTTGACATGATTTTAAGTCTCTCATCCAAATTTTCTACAATTTTTTTAAGCAACATGTGCACGGTGATGAGGATATGCATGTATGTGGAATATCAAAATTAATAGGAAATTGCCTTTCACACCCATCAACATGACTCAAACCCAGCACTTACATGTCAAGGGCAATACTTACAGCCTCACCTAAATAAGCACCCCTTGCTTATTTTGGGGATGCCCCCTCCCCAGGTCTTTAGTCTTTACCCTACACAATTCCTCATTGAACCTTACAAATTCACAAAAATTACCAATGAAGTCCCCCATTGTATAATACACATTCTTAACTCATGAGGTTAAGGGAACATGTCCAAAAAGAAGATGACCATGTCTTCCCATGTTTAGTTTGGACAATGTTCCCATGGTTTCCATCCTCAAAAAAGAATCCAAAAGGTCATTTCACATTTGTCGCAAGATGTCCAAAACAAGGCTCAAAATCATCCCAAAAGTTGATATTTCTGTCATTCTTAATGTTCTCAATTGAAACCCTTCAAATGTCAGACAACTGTTCCCAAGAAAATCAGCAAACAACTTTGAGTTTATTGTTAGGACCACCAGTGCACCACAAGAGATGGATGCTGGGTGGACTTGTCCTTGGGTTCTAGTTCCCTAGCTAACCACGGTGGTTAGCTCAGTTGAGTTTACTACCTAGTAACAACCCACTAGTCCTTACATACTTAGTAACAATCTAAATTCACTTACTTACTAACCATCTAGACCTCTTATCCTAACTACTTACATACCTATAAGACTTGTTGTAAGGATGGAAGTTTTACAGGATAAGTTACCAAGGTGAAACCTGACATCAACTCGATGGATGGATGGATGGATGTTGGGGTGGACATTTCCATTGGGTTCTAGTTGCCTAGCTAACCACAGCGGCTAGACTCAGCTACTGCCTCATTGTAAGCCCCTTATTGGGAATGCGTCCACACTTAACTGACACATAACAACCTTGGCGAGATTTCTTAGTGTAATTTGAGGGTGCCTTACACAGTGCAATTTCCCACTCCCTCCCAGAGTGAGGATCTTACATATAAGCTCCCCAGGGCGAGGGCGTAAGGTAATCAGCTACATCAGATCACCTTGTTTGTTAGGAAGACACTCCTTTCAGTGCCTTCCCCTATACCTGTAAGGTCCAAGATTTTGTCATTTTCTTGATCACATCATACAACATAATCTTCAGGTGATGATCATATAGTCATACTAGTGACCAAAATGTCCATTGAACATGAATAGGAAATTCTCTCCCTTTGTTGAATCTGCCACCTCAGACCTTGATGGAATGAGCCTCACCCTTGCCATTCAAGTAAATGACTGCGATGGATTATGCTCAATCTATTCATCAATTAAGGTCACAAAATAGTGTTGAATCTGAACCTTAATCATAATCATCCTCTCTCTCTCTCTCTCTCTCTCTCTATTGCTATGAATGCAAAACATTGTAAAAGTACATGTATCATGGAGCTTCCAATTTTAAGGTATAACCACCTACACTCCTTGGATGAAATGGTATTTGGGACATAATGTAAGATTTGACTTACCTAACTGCACTCCTTTCACCTAAAAACTTATATTTTCATATATAACAATATACAGAACGTGTTGCTTTTAACATTCTTTATTGTAATAATCCATCATAATCATTTACTTGATCTATTCTCTTCATTAAAAAGGTCACAATTTGGGGATTGAATATCCACGTAGATCTGTATGTACCTCACTCGGCTGACGAAGGCGAGGCGAATTCAGTGATCAAAGCTAATTTCAGGCCACAAGCTACAGTCACTCCACAACCAAAGAATGACCAAGCCTTCATGAATTCCTATTCTTCTCATCAAGCTACATTGTTATGGCATACAGTTGTGCTCTTTCAGCATAGCACTTCATGAAAACCATAGATAAGAGAAAACATTTGAGAGAAGAATTGCTGGAATGAATGGAGAGGACAGTCTTAGAACTGCAAGAATAGAACCCACACTCAACTGGCTCTGTTTCTGTCAACACTCATCAGCCGCTCCTGCTACCTTCGAGTTGTACACACACGAAAAGCAAAGTTTATAAGCAAATACTAAGAAAATTCTTATATCACATGTCTGTCCTTCTTGTGCCCAAATACGATCAACCATCAGAAGGGCAATCTCAAAACCAACAACTTCCTAGAGAGCTGCTTCTCCTAGAATGGCTTGTAAAGATATACAACTGTCTCTGAGCACTAGGTTTTGACCAGGCTTACATGTTTGAGGACTTCAGCAGCATCTCCTGTGAGTACAGGGATTTCTCACTGAGTCCTGTTGCCTTGCCTATGTTTTTTGGGTACATCAAAACCAGGAGTACCCTTGCGCATCATGGCAACAAACTCATCATAGTTGATTCGTCCATCATTGTCGGTGTCTACCTCTCTGATGATATCCTTGATGGTGTCTGCATCACCCATGTTGTTTTTTGTCATTGCTTGCTCCAACTCATCCATGGTGATGTAGCCACTGTGATCTGTGTCAAAATGTTGGAATGCAATGTACATATGGTCCTCCTTCTCCATCTTGTTCAGATGCATTGTTGCTGTTATAAACTCATTGAACTCAATTGTGCCATTTCCATCCACATCAGCTGCTTGCATGAGTTGCTGAACTTCAGACTCTGCCAACTTAGAACCCTGCTTTTGCAATCCTTCTTTCAGCTCCTCAAACGTAATGGTTCCACTGTTGTCAGTGTCCATGGTTTTGAACATCTCCTTCAAACCCATTATCTCATCCTCTGACAAACTCTCAGCAATGACCTTGAGTGCCAGCTTCTTCATCTTGTTCATGGCTGAGAATTGCTTCATTCGAGTTAGAACCGCACTATCTAGTGGCTTGTCTGGAGCCTTGCCATCCTCCCGAACCCACTCATGGTTCAAGACCTGGTGGGCCGTCAAGCGAAGCTTTGGGTCTTGCTGTAGCATCTTCTTGACCAAATCCTTGGCCGCTGGTGAGATGTCAGGCCATGGATCACTTCTAAAATCAACCTCACCAAGTAGCACAGCATCAAATATGCCTTGCTCTGTCTCTGCCCAATATGGAGGCACCCCACATAGAAGGATATAGAGGATCACACCTGCACTCCACACATCAGCCTCAGGCCCATAGTTGCGCCGCAGTACCTCAGGTGCAACATAGTATGCACTTCCCACAATGTCTGTAAACACTTGTGAAGGTTTGAAAAACACAGAGAGTCCAAAATCAGTAGTTTTCAGAGCAGCATTCTCAGACTTGTCAGCAAACAAAAAGTTCTCAGGTTTCAAGTCACGATGCATCACACCCAATGAGTGACATGTCTGCACCACTTTGACTATTGTCCTGCACAGTGATGCTGCAGCTCTCTCACTGTAGTGTCCACGCTTGATGATTCGGTCAAACAGCTCCCCTCCAGCACACAGTTCCATCACCAAATGGACTAAATGCCTGTCTTCATACACTCCCTTCAACTCTACAATATTCTCATGCCCTGATAAGTGATGCATGATTTGCACTTCCCGTTTCACATCCTCAATGTCCTCCTTTGAGGTCAATTTTCTCTTGGCAATAGACTTGCAAGCAAAAACCTCTCTGGAGATATTATGTGTGCACAGATAGGTGACTCCAAACTGACCACGGCCAAGCTCCCGCCCCAAAGTGTAAGTTTGGCGCACATCTTCAAGAGGTCGGCCAAGCACATGGCCGATGGTGGGGAAATTAGAGTGAGGCTTAGGCATGGGTGGCAGTATCAGAGCAGGGGGAACCTTGTGTGCCATGTTGCTGTTGTGGTTGCTGTGGGCAGCAGCAGGAGCAGCAGATGAAGGAGCTGATGAAGTATGCGAATTGTGTGTAGCAACATGAGGGGATGTATATGTCTTGTCACTGTTTGGTGAATCACTGTTGCTGCCACACTGATTCCCCATGATACTGATGTGCTTTTCCAAATCCGATAAGCTGCAATGCAGCACATGATGAGCCAACTGGTTACAGATGCATACAGTGGTTAATGTGGTTGCAGCCTCTCCTAGAATGCAAACTCTATCACCATGAGTATATCACAGACATTATTGCAGTCTACAATTAGGGTAAGCAAGTAACCCTAATCATCAGCAGCTGTGCAGAAGCTGGACTTTACATTGCCACATTCCTGTGAACAAGATAAGAACATACAACACTTCCTTCTAGGATTTGCAAACAAAACATGCAATTTGAGATGAGTTTCTCACACAACCACATTTTGTCATGATGCCTAGAGACTCTGCAAAATATTACCTCCACAGAGAAGACTAGTTTTTCGGTCGATGTACACCCAAACACTGGGGCCGGGTAGAAACCTAAAGAAATAAACTCCCACCAAAATCTTCTACGGTGACTCAAAAAATAAATAAGTAATTCTCGCTTGTTTCTCTCATGAGAATCTCTCTACCTACTCGAAACCCTACTATTCATTCAGTCACTCAGCCAAAAAAAATTCTGTACCTCCGACGAGTGTGGCTATGGAGTCTTGAGACGAAGTGGAAGAGGAGACTCGAGATCATCAGTGATCCTCAAGTACTAATAATTACACAAATCTTCTTAATGGAAGAATCCTTCCTCAGAAAATTTTAGCAGTACTTTACAAAATAAAATAAAATCTCTTAATGAAATATTCACAAGTACTTACACAATCTTTCTTCTTCATCCCCACTTCTGTAATTTTTGTCGCTGTTGCGACATGATGATCTTTGCTTCAATTCTAAAGTCCTTACCAAGAGAGAGTCGCGACAGAGTCTCGCGGGAGTCGAGAGAGACACAGAGACAGGGAGCAAGAGCTTTGCGGAAGTCTTAAGATCCGTAATTAGTAAGTAATTAGTAAGTAATTAGAGTATCTACGTGCACACCCCCTATTTTGGCCTCTACAAGTTTTTCGCACTCCCTTCACACAGTGCTAATTAATTATTCCCCCATTTGCACCCAAGTTTTTTTTCTTTTTCTTTTTCTTTTTCATCCACACCCCCTATTTTGGCCTCTATAACTTTTTTCCCACATCCATCATATAGTGTTAATTAATTATTCCCCCATCTGCACCCAAAGTTTCATGTACTGAGTTATATATATGTCATGGGCCAATCATTATACTTGGCCAATTGAAAATACTTGTTTAAAAGAAAATAGTAATTCTTTTTTCCTGGCCTTCTTCAAGGGCACCATATCGTGCTAGCCTTGTTTATAGGCCCATACTGAATATTACACTATCTGACTACTATACTTCATCCAAGGTATAATGTTATACAGGTCAGGTCATTTTACTGTTATGGGTGTAAATGCTCTAAATTAGTTCTAAAACAATATCATTAGTTCTAATTCACTTTTTTCTGAAAGAGATTTGCAAAATCCATAATTTCAGAATTTCAGAAAATGGACACTTATGTTGTTTTGTTTTTTCTCTGTTTTTTTTTTTTTTTTTTTCCACATTTT
>Ga0209611_10009234_pt1 | contig 15003 bp, 12 predicted proteins | sample S1TSphgellanicum_3_FD_187693 | JGI IMG/M metagenome (GOLD analysis project Ga0209611, IMG submission 187693) | Host-associated microbial communities from peat moss isolated from Minnesota, USA - S1T2_Fc - Sphagnum magellanicum MG (SPAdes) (version 2) | ecosystem: Host-associated > Plants > Peat... | reverse complement strand
TGTAGAAGCCCTTTACTGAGTGTGTATGCTGATATGTCTACTACGTGCAAGGTATTTTCAAGTTGACAACTGTAACAGTTTTCATTCTGCAGATATTTCTTTGCATGGATCATAAATTATTACAGATATCATCAGAGCAAGACACTCGGAATCCATGTGAAGCTTATGAATCATGTGTTTTTCTCAAACTGTATTGTTTGATAACAGAATCCATCTTGACATAAGAAACTAGTTCAGAAAGTGTTCGAAGATCTCATGTTGGTGGGTGGACATGTGAGCAAGAGTACTATGACCCTGACCCCTCAATGCTGAAGCTTGTGTTTGCCCCTGCTGACAAGTGGATAACTGGGAGCGACAAGGATATCATTGATGCCACCATGGGAGATTTGGCTAAGCTTTTACCTGATGAGATAGCTGCAGATCAAACCAAAGCCAAGATTTTGAAACAACGTTGTGAAAACTCCCAGGTATTTTCTGTGAATAACCATCATGCGAGAGCCAGTTTGCAACCCTTTCTTTTTTGTGTGATTAGTTCTTGGCTTAGGAGTTAGTGAATTCAAACTGTTTCCATTGGTGTCTTAGTCTGTTCTAGTAAATCCTTGGTTTGGTAAGTCTTAAATGCTGATCTTGAAGTGCAATGTGATCACATGCAAAGGTGAGAAAAATGGCAGTTGGAGGGGGGATGTGTGGCGATAACTTGTGGTTTGTCCTTCCATTGCCTACTCTTGACATCCTATGAGGGAATTTGCATGCTACAGATCTGTGTACAAGACAGTGCCAAATTGTGAACCATATTGCTGGCCATTGCAGAGATCACCCGTCAACAATTTCTACATGGCTGGTGATTTTATGAAGCAAAAGTACCTTGCATCTATGGGGGTGCTGTCCTTTCTGGCAAGCTGTGTGCAAAGGCCATAGTTGAGCTCCTCGTCTCTTTGTGCTCAAAGTGCATATACATCTGAAACACATGATTCAAGGAGTCACTAGCTGAGGCTTGCTTTGACTGAGAAGAAACGTTTATCTCATGAGAGAATTTGATTCTGTCCTGAGAGTAGCATTCTTTTGATGAGTAGATTATGGCTATTGCTGATTTGATTTGCGGTGTACTTTTGCGAGACAGAGGAACTAGCTCTAAAATCAAAAGATGTTGGAAAAGCAGCAGCCCTGGTGCAATGACTTTCTTTTGTGCCAATTGAAGGAGCCATTTACTTTCTAGTTGTTCTATGGTTTTACTGGCAAAATAATATCATTTGACATTTTCAATTCAAAAAATTGCACTGTGCTTTAGATACTAAAATCATAAGTCCAGCGAAATTCTCAGTACTTATAGAGATATTTTTTCCCAGTAGCTTGATTCTGTCTTTGTGGTCTGGTGTCTCTTTTCTTTTGGGTGGAATTCTCTCTTTTTAATGGTTTGCTCATGGTTGCTGGCTTGTTTTACTAGATATGAAATATCCATTTCCTTGTTATAGGGTCATCTCTTAATTCTTTTCAGGTTGACTAAAACCTTAGTATTCACAATGGAAGATATATACTTAAATGCAGGTTGTAGTAATACTTCCATCACAAAATATTCATTAACGCTTGGCACTGGATTGGTGGTGCAACTTCTTTTGTGTATTTTCAAAATTTCCAATAAGCTTCCATATAATTATGCTGCAAGAGATTTGACTTCTTATTGGCTATTGGCTGTGCCCATAGGGAAGAGAATTCAGATTATTATAGGCTTTGGACATAAAAATCCTATACCAATTTGACACACAGGTGGGCATGTTCCATAGAAGCATGCATCTAAAGGATATGTTCTAGATCCAGTAAGGAAAGTTATTAGGTTGAAATTTGAACCTGCCATAAAGGGTATCCTAAAGGTCAGTATGCAACAAGCTGCTTGTTAGTGTATCCTAAATGCTTGCCAGAAGTTCCATTAAATGAATTAGAAGGTTGGGCATTTCTAAATTCCTGAAACTGGTGAAGGGATTCAGTCTTAGAGACGGCTGCAAGCATAGTTTGCATCGACATTGAAAAATTTGTTGTTCTCCAACTTTTGTCTTAGCTATGCCTTTGAACTCTGGATTTAATTGGAACTAATATCTTGCATCTGCATGTAATTAGGAAGCTGAGAGAGAGAGAGAAGGAAATGCTCTGGTTTGAAAAAGTTCCCCCGTGGGATTAAGAAGCCCTTGAAACAAGGAAAATTAAATTTTTCTTGGCTCCTGGTTTGTAATATAAATTTGGGGGTGTTCCAACCCAGAGGCAAGCACTACTTCAGTGGGCTGGGAGAAGCGCTTGGTTTTCATCAAGTCAAGAACACCTACTGATTTTCACAACAGAAGCTCTGGGACAGCAGGGAAGCTCTGTGGTCAGTCTGTGTCTGATTTGTAGTGTGCACCAAGAACCCAGCTGTATGTTTGTATTGAACACAACAAAAATTTGTTTGATAACATGCTCCACATGGTCCAGAGAAACCAGTTACTATGAAAATGAATCCAGTCTCACCAACATATATAAAGGGACATTGTTCAGCCACTTGATTGACCTGGTTAGATTTGTGGTGTCTCTAGGGACATGCCTGTTCTGGCCTGCCAAAGCAAAAATGACCTTTATTGTCAGATATACCACTTATTTGGACCAGACAGAACAGGACTGCTGCTTTAGCAGTGATAAACCACTGGGGGATACATAATTTTTGGTCAAGAATGCAACACAGTCATGAATCTCACAAGCCAATCTTCACTGTCTGCCTTGAAACTGTTAAAACACAATGCTGAGATTTTGTGAAAAAACATTAGTACAATGCTGATTGGGTCCTCTCTCTTTGTTCTTACTTTCACCCTTTGCTGGGTGCTTCGTTTATGTAGTTTACCAGGGTTCCATCATTAGTAAAACTTCCTAAACTTGGCACAGGACAGTGGGTGGAAAGATGGAAATATACCTGAGAAATACAATTTGCATAGACAGTGACAAGTTGGAGCTGAGTGCTACTTAAGCTCCCGAGATATGGAACAAAAGGCTTTCCCAGCACGATGTCAATCTCAACCAGACAAAAGACCACCCTCTGCCCAACAATTCAGGCACAGTGTATTAGTAAGCAGCTGCACACTCTACAATTGGAATGTAGTCATCATTCTATTTGCAGTAGATTGCCATGAGAAAATGAGAAGATTTATCTAACCGGTTCTACAGAACTAACACAATAAGACTTCCACTATTGAGCAATAATAGTAATCAAGAAAGGAAAAAGAAAACTCTGTGTACCTTTTCGGACCTCTGAATTTGGGTTTTCAAATGCATTAAACAACACTAGCAACAAGGAAGGCAATTTTGCCATGAGCTCCTCTGAGGGATGCCTGCAAACAAGCTGTTCAATGCAAACATTTTCAAACATCAAAACTGTTTTCCCAGAAAAAATAACACTGAAGCGAATCTACTTGTATACAAAAATGAGATATTATGCAGACTCGTGTGTTGAGATGCCCAACAAATGCCTGTTGCAAAGTGCTTTCAATCATTGTAATTGAGAATCTGAGCTGAGAAAACTTTGACACGTATGGGGTAACATGGAGAAGTGGACGTACTTCTGTCAAGCAGCTGATACAAGTCACAAGCGCCTTTTCATCTTCAGAGACCAACAATGGCACCACAACCTGGTATGCAACACTCATGTATATTGAGAACCCAGAGTATTCAACTGTTAAGCAGGTGGTAATGTAGCCACCTTGCAGGAGGTTTATGAGCTCAGATTGCACACACTAGGAGTCGCCTACACTTCAAGGGGGTTAAATGTACACCAAAAGCACCTAGACCTAAAAGCTTCCTACTCCTTGCAGGGAAAAATATACAGCAATGATGCATGTGAAGGATCACTATGCATGTCTGCAGTAAAATGGTTAAACCCAAAACAAATCTTCTCCTCTGATTTATTACCCAGACAGTGATGTTTTCCTAAGGTCTGACCAAAGGAAAATTGATAACAGAAGATGTGCAAGTAGTACATACAGTCAGACTGTGGTATGTGTCAAGCTGCATCAACACTGTGTTCAAGCCGCAGTTGGCAGCAACAACCACCTGCAATGGTCTCTCAGGGTGAACATGTATGATGAATTGTTTTGCTCCATAGTCCAGAATAGACTTGCTTAGCCAGTTCAACATCTGAACCCATTCTGTGTGAAATCTGTTGGCAAGTTCTGCATTCTAATGACATTAGTCAATTACTAGCCAAATCAATGAAACAATGGTCTAGACCCAACCACAGATAACCATTGCAAGCAAATAATCTACTTTGAAGAGAATCAGCAAGGACATCCTTCACAGCCTTCTCACCTGCAAGTTGGACTTCATATCTTGGAGTCAGAATCTCTCACTAATTGGAGAAGCTTCCTTAGTAGCAATTCCACGCCTTCATCACAACTAGCTCTCTGTAAAATCACAAACAGTAAAGTAATGTTCCATCAACATAGTATTCAATACTATGTTGCTCAGAGAAAATATGTACAGGAGTTACAGATCTGGGTACACAAATAGAGATACATCCATGTGAAACGACATGACAAGAGGATCCTTTTCCTCTTCCTTACATTGCATTGCTGAGTGCATATTAGTAGTGCTATACATTGAAAGGTCAGAAAAAAACTTGTATAATCACAGCACTTCTGGGTTTGATGCAAATGCCCAAGAAAAGAAAATGTAATTAACCACCTTAATGCATTGTCTCAGGAAAATTGTACTGAGACACTATATCCCTATTGCAAAGGCCATGGTAATGCATTGAATAATTATGCCCTTGACCCACACACAAGAGATCAATTATTCATTACTCAAACTAACACACTTAAAATCATGTCAATGAGTAACAAGACAGGAAAACAAACATAGTGAGCTCAAAGAGAAGATGGTGAAAGTATCAGAGTAAGAGCCTACCAGTTGCATCTTTGATGCATTGAAAATCTGAGTATTCAAAGACATCACCATTGGCAATAACAGGAATGGACAAAGCTGACACCACCTCTGCAATGCCATCCCACTGTGTCGGACCCCTTCACCTATCTGCTACCATTCTGAAACCAAAACATAACATGTCAATTTCTCTGCTTAAAAGCTCTGGACCAATAATTATCACTACAGAACTTTACCATTGACCAAATAGTCTTCAACTAAAAGCCCTTGAACTTGCAAAGACTCAAGTTGGTATCCATTATTATACACTATGTAAGAGTTTGGTGGACATTAAACAGCTACAGGTTTGGGAAAATTTCCTACACCTGCCATGGACAGCTATTGCAGCAGCTCCAGTTTTCTCAATCTGTCCAGCAAGCTCCACATTATCATGATGAGTCTTCAACAGACAGATCTCGCACGTCACAGGAATGTTCAAGCTCCTCTCCAATGTTGTCAAATTCTGTAGATGCAAGAGCTTGAGAGAAGCAACAAAGCATAGGAAGCTTAAAAATAAGATTGTCACAAATCCTCATTCATCTTATAGTTGTTCAAGGGTGATCCTGGCTAGTGACAAAGTGAAGAACTTCCTTGTATGAGGAATGGACCAACAGAAAGGGCAACCATGATGTTGCACAGAAACATCTTTGAGGAAACATATGATTCAAGCAGGTGATGTCAACAGGCGCAGCCCTGAGTCTAACTTGGAACACAAGAATGCATTGAAACCCTTGCTGCGTAAGTTGACATAAGGAGATATATCATAAGCCTCGTTGGACTGGAAAAAATGGGAGCTATTCAAAGGAGAAAAGCATTACATCATGAATGAGATTAGGTTTGGACAAAAGTGCAGCACCTATTTCGCCACTGATGGAGAACCACTCCTGATTTCAAAGCAACACTCAATACTCAGCCACCTTCCTTCCTTTGTCATAGTTACAAGAAGCCATCCAGAAGTAGGAAAAAATGAAATGCAGCAACAAAGTGCTTGATGTTCTCTGCAAATATGCCAAAAGGTATGGGTGACAAACATACACAAGATTAGCAGCTTGTACAGCCTGCACAGCATCAGAAGTCCCAATATGGAAAACCACGCAACTCTTCTCTTCGTCACATGTCCAGAAAACAACAGCATCAGTGTCCTTCTCCACCGAGTCCACAGTTCCTAACATCTCTGCAACCACCATCACCAGGCAGAATGCAAAATACAGAAGAGTGAGGAGATCAGGAAAAACAGACCTCCAGATTTGAGCGATTAGCCTAAACCCTCCCAAACCTAGAAAACCTTAAGGCCTTGAAAATTTGGAAGAGCAACCCCAACACGGTAGACCCAGATTCCTCAACCAAGGAAGATTACAATAAAATCTCTACAACCCCCCACAGTTTAATTTGAAGGTAGCATGAGAACCATCAAATAGTAAAGTGTGTCCATGAACAATGAACAGCCATGATTTCAAACATGTTTGAAAAAGAAAGTTTTGTAGAATTTTTTATTGTCAAGAGTTACGTCCATGAGAAAAGATGTCAGAAATTTAAAGCATTACTATTGATCTTGCGTGTGGATCTGAGCAGTCTGTGGCCGACTACCTCCTCTCCATAGGTCATGTCAGCACCATACTTAGCAGCCAGCATTCGAAATGGCAGCGTACCCTACATCGCTTACACATACATAGTCGTTCAAAACAAGGCCTAGACTGATCCAACCCTCAGAGTTCCTATTTTCTAAACGGAGATAATTCGAGGAGATCATGCTGATCACTTTTCACAACACTAAGTTCGATGATGATCCACAGAGATGATCCGCAGAAACAAGCAAATTTACCTCAATAACACACGATTTCGGCAACAGAAAAAGGAGGAGGAGGAGGAAGAAGAAGACGGACATACCCCACAGACCATTGGCGCAAGGATATGCTTCCCTCGATACTGGAGCTCCATGTGTAAAGGAGCAATCTTGTGTGACAACAGCAGCAGCATTTGAACGAAATCTCGCAAACCAAACAACCGGATGCACGTCGCGGAAACAGAAGGACACGGGCCCCCGCAAGACTCCTAACCCTAGTACTTATGTGAAGAAGAAGATTAGAGCACTACCACCGGTGCGGAAATCTAACCAACTCCTTGTTTTGTTCTCCTTGAGACAAATGTTCTTCACACAGCCATGCCATTTCTCCTGTTCTTTGGCCTTGATTGTCCACGTACAACACCCTCTCCAAACCAAAGTCTTTGAGAATGACTTTAGTCCTTAAGAAGTCCACCAACCATTGTTCTGCAGCCTCCTTTTCAACAGACTCAACCCCCGTTTGAAGTTGATCTTGTGTAATAGAGGCCCAATCTTGCACACTTCCATTGAAAGTGGTGTCAATGAAATTTAAATGCTGAGTTAGGAATGATGTTACCTAACCCCATGGTTATGTGCAACCCTACTTTAATGGCAGGAACAACCCATTTTAGTCCTTCCAAAATTGCAGCATGAATTTTTTGCCATTGTTGATCTTCAATGATCACCTCGCAACCTTCTTTCCCCTCCACTTTGTGGGGACCCATCCTACATTCACATAGTAGGTGGAGTTGGACAACTTTCATCCCTTTCACAAGCTTCGCTACTAAGCTTTGTTTGAAACCTTTCTTAGTAAATAGGTAAAAGCGTGGCACTCTTTGCATTGAAGATTTCACAAGTAGCTCGAGGTCTTTGTGAATGTCTTGAACTGCCTCTTGAATAGCCTCTTGTGATGAAGTTGGTGGCAAATGCTTTTTGGTGATGATTGAATTTTGATTCGGTGATGACCAAGTTCTGATTCAGTTCATGGCTCTTGAACTCTAGAGATAGCCTTTGCCACACATCATCTCTCTCTTCACTTCCCATCATTTTTATAGCAATTTCAAAACTTGCATGTAGTTTATTGTTTTCAAGATTCACTTCACCCCAAGTATGTAGCCAAGATTGCCACTCAGACCCATTTGCAAGAATCCTTTTCTTCAAATCCTCAACAAGGATTGCTTGATCCAGTCGACTTTTGAAAGATAATCGACGTTCCACACATTCTTTGCGCACAATGCCCTCCAATAGTATGATTCCTTGGCAACCATCAAATGCACCTCGAAGGGTTTGAATGTGTTTTATGATGCGTTCATGAACGATATCCAAAGCTTCATCATACTCTTTTTCACTTGAACGTATTAATACATCAATGTGAGAACTCACATCATTGTCGAACTCCACGACAATTTCAATACCATCATATAGTATGGAAATGACATTTTCTTTGAAGGTGTAAATTTTTGTCATGTCATTATCAGGCCCCGAAAATTGATTGTGCAAGGATACCTGTACATATAATGAAACAATATATTAACAAGACATTCAACCATTAATTGAAACCATCAAATCATACTTTTAATTTCATTTCATTCATTTATTTCAAACTTCAAAATTTATTTACTTTTCAACAAAGTCACAAAGCTTCAAAGGTTTTTGGAATTTTGAAAAAGAAAGTAGTGTGCAAAGTGTGTCATATTAAATGTGATGTAATGGGTTTTGACCCTAAAGCTATTGCTATATTTCCTAATTTAAAATATGGAAGCTTTTCAACTATGAAAATTAGAAAAAATACATTTTTATTTTTGTCACCAAGATGTATCCCTTAAATGCTCACAATTTTTTAATAATGCATTTTGCAAAATGATCATTTGCTAGTGTACATAGGTTGATTATTGTAAATAGGACATAAGTTATCAGTGAAAGCCCATAGTCCCATACATAATGGCCATAAGTTTAAACAAAATGTATCATTAACTTTAAGTTATGTATTTTCAATCATATTGTTAATTTATTTCACATTCAAACAATATTTTGTTAAGAATGATTTTTTGAAGTTTATTAAAAGACAAAACCTACAGCAAAGTTTACATATGTAACACACACCTGTAATCGACAAAAGAAGCCACTAGGTATGAAGGTGCAAGCTTGGTCGTCACATTGAAACCTTCGTCCAAAATACACGGGTTTTTTTGAACTCCCATCAATTGGTCGTCACTCCCATGGAGCTAGGACACTATGACTAGTCCTATTGTGACTAACCAAAGTTGCAGGGATGAATAAACCATCCTCCAAGGACCCACATGTTCCCTCAAAACACAACTCTAGCCTCAACATGAGTTGCATCAATTGTTTTGTTTGGACATTTTGCAACTTCCTTCCACCAGAAACTTTCATCGAAGCATCCAAAAAGTGTTGAAGGCATTTTTTTGTTGTGAACCCATCTTTATTTGTGAGTGGCAATCTATCATGGTTGGTCACATGCACTTGGTCATGACTAAGTTTGATCAAGCGCCCCATGATTTGGTGGCAAAACCAATCCACATCCACCACAACGAAATCCAAATCCTCAAAGAAAATTATATCACCTGAAGTGTGTAAACATTTTGCCACAGCTTTGTTCCTATCTTCATTCAATTTGAACAATGCATCTTCAGCCAAATTGATCCCTCTTTGATCATTTTTGATGAGCCATGGTAACATTGTGTTTAAACAAAGCTTTGAAAATGTGTCTTGATCCATCAAAGGGCTATTGGGATGTTTTGACACCCAAGTTTTCAAAGCAAGCCTCATGTCATTGCATACTTCGTACACAGGTGGCAATGTGTTGAGTAGGTCTTGAACATTGTCTTGGATCTGCTTTACTACCAAGCGAGCTGATTGAGAGGAATGAGAGTCGATGGTGATTGGTTCTGGTGCCACATCCACCACTTTGACAAATTTTCTTCTCAAGGTTGTGACAACTCCTTCTACATGAGCATTAACATCAATCTTGTCTGAATGCGTTAAAACCACAATTGCTTGTGGCTTAAAAATGTTTGATTGCCTATTTTTGGAGGCAATGAATCGAAGCCAATAATCCAATTCTCCTTGGATGTCTTGAATTGCCTTTATGGGATTGCCTATTTTTGGAGGCAATGAATCGAAGCCAATAATCCAATTCTCCTTGGATGTCTTGAATTGCCTTTATGGGATCACCTTGCACATGTTTGAATGGGCAACAAACCAAAAGGAATAAAGACGAGTAACTTGTGCCATCAAGATTGGGCAACATGAAATCATGAAATGCATGAAATTCTTCTTGACCCGCCATATCCCATATGGACAAATTCACTCCCTCCGTTACTTTCAACTCGCATATTTCAATTCCATGTGTGCGTTGTGTTTGTCGAAGCCCATCCTTCAGTTTCGACAAAAAGTCCATGATTGGGGTGAGAAAGATTTTGCTAAATGTGCTCCCATGGGCAAGGCAACGAACCAAGGCTTTCCTCAAAGTTGTTTTTCCTACAAGGTTGATGATCACACACATGCACAACAAACAAAAGAATGTGAGGCTATTGCCTTCATATTTGAAATTTGTATAAAGAATGTACATTTGATTTTATGATAATTTTCACAATTTTCAATCACAAAAACATAAATTATAATACATAACCAAACCCCATGAATGACCAATTCAAGTGATGTGAACTACAATATGTGTGAGTCTATATTCAAAACATGGAGTAACAAAATCATAGCCATTCACAAATATGCCATAGTTTTTGTGTAGGAGACCTTCAACTTTCATTATCTTCTTGCATTTAATCTTTGAATCATTTTGTTGACCCATAATCCACACATACATAGAACACCTAAGGTTAAGGTTAGTCTTTGGCTGTTATAAAGTTTAGTTAAGCTTGCCCCAAAAATTGTTATGAAACGGAGTCATGATTAATTTTTAAAAAATTCATAAACAATAAGTGATGTTTTGGTGTACAATAATAGTCTTACCTGCATATGGATAGCCGCAGAGAAATACTCGAGCAGATGTTGCCTTGGCCATAGGTAGTTCCTTAAGTAAGGACATATACACTACATTCTTCTCCAACTCTTGCTTCACAACCTCGCTCTTGCCCTCTTTAGTGCCATCCAAACATATATCTTTCAAGGTTTTGTTGACCACCAGCATATCCATGATGGCAGGAAACACACTATTGCCTACACCTTCACAACAAGTGAGGTCTAGGACTTGAAGGGAATAATTATTCTCAAGCGACTTAATGAGTGCGCACATATTTGATTCAGTGAAAATTTTATTGTATCTCAAATCGAGGTGCTTCAATGATGAATTGCTTTGCAGCATTTTGGTGAGGGAATCGACAATAGACTTCTCAAACTGCATATCGTCTTGTTCCACACAAGTGATCTGAAGTGTGAGTTTGAGGAGAGTTGCATTGCTTTGTTGCCCGCTTGCATCCACTGTCAATGGTTGGAGTAGTCTTTGCAAGTTGAGGAGATTCCCCCTCAATTCTAAGTGCTCAAGGGTGTGATTCGTTTCAAGTGCTTCCGCAAAACTGTCCACTGAGTACCTGGATTGTTGAGAAGAGAGAGAAAGCTCTTTCAACGATGAATTGTTCTGCAACATTTTCGCCAAAACATTTGCAGTGACAGTGAGAGATTCCTCGTTCACCCTCGCATATACATTAAGGGCGAGTTTGATGAGAGTTGAATTCTTTTGTTGACCATTTCCATCTGCAATCAATGGTTGGACCAATCTTTGCAATTCTTGCTCGCTAGGAAGATAATTCAAAGCCATGACGAAACGCTCCAAGGTGCGGTTCCTTTCGAGTGCATTCGCAAAGCCGTCTGAAGACCAAAAAGTGGGAGCATGGAAAGAGTTGGAATCAAAGATGAAATCTTTCAAGCCAACATTACTTTCAAGCATGACCACAACTTGCTTCAAGAAAATGTCGAAATTAGGTTGAGCATGTTGTGAGCCGTCCACAATTGAATTAATGATTAACTTTGATACAGAATGGTTTTTGCACAAAGCTTTACAAAGCTGTACACCCAAAGCATCATTGCACATAGAAAAATTTTGTTGCATAGAAATGAACTTCAAATTCGTGCTCTCTCCTATGGCCTGCATCAAGTCTGTGTACTCCACTCCCGGTCCACAAGGAATGTGCATAGAACGTCGTTCAAAATTAACACTCCACCGATCTTGACACTCCTCCGATGGACCATGAAAACTCAGGTGCACGAAACCACCGGCTTTGAGAATCGCACAAAGCTCTTCCAATCCACCGTCCTCAAGAGTTTGATCACCAGTGCCGTGACTCACTTCCGCCATGATGAAGTTCACCCTCGTGCAAGGATCTGGATCTCTCTCCAAAACAGATGTCAAGCAACAGGAAGATAGACAAAAAAAAAAATTTAATAAAAATTCAAGAAAATAAAACAAACTACAAAAAATGAACAGAGCTGAAGCAGCAATACGTAGACAGCACAAAGAGAAATCAATGTTGAACCAGAGTGCAAAGACAAAAACAGACTTGAAGCAGCAGCAAGTCAGAGTAGTTGCACAAACCCCGAAAGAAGAAGAAGTTGAAACTAGAGCAAGTAGAGTACGTAGGCAGTGCAAAGACACAACAAAGTTGAAGCAGCAAACGAAGTGTGCAATGAGTGAGCGTGGAAGAGGGACTTAAGCGCACAAAACACTCGACGAGGTGCCTTTCCAAACAGGCGTGTACATAAACAGCCAGCAGACCATTTTCATGCGTCTTAGCAAGGCTACTAGGAGGAACCAAAAAAGACAGTTCTGCAAGCCCGGACTTCCCACCCCGTTTTATTCAGAAGTCTCTGGTTCTTCCTATCATGTATTAGTGGGAGTAAAAACTGATGGAGCACATGGGTGTGGGTGCACAGCAGCTCTTTAACTCCATTCCTACAAATAAATAAATCGGCAGTATACTCTGTGAACTGGGCTGGTTCGCTTGTTCCCAATTGATTACTCGATATTTTGTGTCATTGGGACCTATTTCTAAATGGGTGACCTAAAACCACTTCTGGGGGAGGTGGCAGGGGAAAACAAGGGATTGGGCTCTAGAAATCTGTGTTTTCTTGGCGGGTCCTTTGTCTTCATTTTTCCTTTTTCCCTTTTTTGTGGGGTTGTAAACAGTGGTTAGCTTTTTAGGCAGTTAATAGGACGTTGAGATATCTTGGGTGATATTATGAACTAGGTTATAGTCATTGTCAAATGCAACAAGAGACAAATACACTTGTACTTTGAAGCTGAGATGTCTTTACATTCCATGTGTGGACTAGTTGAGGCTCCCCAGTCTCCTGGCTGGAAGAATGCATTGTTTCCTTCTTGCCAAGTAATTGTGTTGAAATTAGCAGAGCTTGATTCTAATTAACTGGTGTGATTAATAGAATAAGGAAGGATTTGGGTTGGCACAAATTTACTCTTTCTGACGAAACTGATCTATTTGGCTTACTAAAATTACTCTGAAAATGTTCTAAACCAAGGGGCCAACATGTTTTCAAAAAAATTTAAGTATTAGTAACCTAGTAAAACCAGAGCTACATTTGAGCAACTGTGCAGTATAGAAATCACATTTAAAGATCTCACACATTTACATTTTATACCTGGTGGAAAAGTAAAATTGGCTTCTTTTACTAAAATAAAAATTGAGAAAACATTTGATACATACACAAAGTATATCTGTGCAATTAAACCAACAAATGTGAAAGGAAAAGAAGATCTTCAGATAGTAGATCCCTTAGGCTAATTTTCCCACATTCCTCAAGTTCTTGTGTGTTCCCCAAGTTGTTTTCAATAGCATTACACTTTTCTCCCATAACCTTTGGCCGAAGGGAAAGACATACATACTTGTAAATGTATACAAACACATTTTATTTTAAGCTACTTTTCAACAAATTATATATCAGAAAACATGTTACATCTCCAGAAAAGGTGTAGCCAAGAAAAGCTCTGGTGTTTTTTTTGACCCCTGCTAAAGCTGAAATTGGGCACTGATATCAGGTTCAAAGACTACATTTGCTCTTATTTACACAGCATTGCAAAAGTTTCTAAAATGCCTTTGGAGGTAAGGTTCGTTTTTCTCAGTCCCAAAGAGGAGAGCACTTGCAACCTGCGCATTTTTGTTTACTTTAAATTTACCATTTAGAGTGATATACTGCGATTCACAGTAATTAGTTGTGAGGTGCCTCCCCAGCTCAGAATATTTTTTGCAATGACACTCTTTGATTGGTCTATCACAAATAAATTCTGAAACTTTGGACACTCCTCAAATAGAAGTTTTGACTTGTAATAACTATAGAATTGTAAAAGTGCATCCTTTTGACTCACATCTATAGGTTCAAAGAAGATGACTTTGGGCACACGTTATGGGACTAATTGAGATGCTATTGGGAACATCTTGAGGGAAAACATTGAGAATTCGAGAAACATTTTGAGGACATGTTGGGAACACAATAGAAATATAGTGGGAAAACGTCAGGAACACCAAAAATCCAAAAAAGAGGAAACGTCCTTCAGGTGAAAACTCGGCTCCTTGGTGCATGCTGCATCACCTCATTGGCTGAGCAGAATTTCCACACCTAAATGTGTTTGCCACTGTTTTTTCCCTTAGACTAATGGCAAGGGCATGATGTGGTGTCTCATGTGCATTTGTTGGGCCGTGCCCTCACAGGGACAGGGACTATCGCATTGGATCCAACTTTTGCAAGTTTTACCTTATTAGAACTAGTTTCTTTGGTGAAACTGTTTAGACTATTTAGATTGGAACGGATTTTTTTGGTGTTCAGAGTGTGGAAACAGTAAGTAGACGTACAACATCTTATCTAATGGCAGGGCCAGCATGTTTGTGATGCCTTGTTCAAATGTGGAAACTAATGGCCATTAGAGCTCTGGATGTCTCATTTGCCGTTGTACCAAACAAATCTTCCACTCTGGGCATGTTCAGATCCTTTTACTAGTTTCTCTTCACGCCCGACCGCGGAAGGTCGGCACTCTCATATGGCTCACTTTAAACCGGGGTCTCCCAGTTGGCACATGGCTACAATGCATGGGGATCCTCCCCACGTGCAAGGTTTGCACTGAGGAGGCCCCTGAATCCCCTCAACATTGTCTCCTCGAGTGTCCCCTCGCCAAACGGGCTTGGGAGGCCTTCTATCACATATGGCAAAAATGGGGAGCGCCCAATGACATCATTTTTTCCTGGCCTTTCGTCTTGCTTGGTGAA
>Ga0209611_10009233_pt1 | contig 15003 bp, 5 predicted proteins | sample S1TSphgellanicum_3_FD_187693 | JGI IMG/M metagenome (GOLD analysis project Ga0209611, IMG submission 187693) | Host-associated microbial communities from peat moss isolated from Minnesota, USA - S1T2_Fc - Sphagnum magellanicum MG (SPAdes) (version 2) | ecosystem: Host-associated > Plants > Peat... | reverse complement strand
AGACGTTCTCAATAGCACCTCAATTTTATCCCATATAGTTTGCCCAAAGTTCAACTCTCGTGTATATAAATTGAAAAGCTAGTTTGTTAGAGAATTGCATTCGTTCCTATTTTGCAACCAAGGGTCTGAAGAGGTGCTTCCATTAGGGGCATACCCAATGTTTCAAAAAAATTGTAAAAAAAGTTATGAAGGCATCCATGAACTAATTAATATGAATGACACTCTCCTGGTGCTTGTTGCGATACCTGATTAGGTACTTATTTTTTACTTTCCATTTCAATGACCAGTTTTTCCTGAGTTATGGACAAGGTAACCAGCAAGAGCTGCCTGGTTACCAAAAATAATCAAGCCACTGAGGCAGTGAGGTTACTTTCAGTTTTGTGCGGGTATATTTTTAACCCAAATACACTCACCGGGTATGGTTAGGGTATATACCTTATGCTAATTTACTCTATAAATTTAAGAGCAGTCAGATTATTGAATGTAGTCTCACCTTGTATCCAAGTTATCAAACACAGTCTTGACACACACATGCTGAGACTAAGCACGATAACCCAACACCTATCACTGGTTACTAACATATATTAAGAAAGCAAATATATATATATATATATATGTGTGTGTGTGTGTGTGTGGATGTTGAAATGGCCCTTATGCCATCATGGATTTTTTTAATAGTGGGTAGAGACGAGGGAACTGTAGGGTGCAAAGAGCCTGTCTCCAAAAATCATTATTGAACCAGACAGTTATTCTAAACCAATCCTAAATATAATTTGATCATTAGCAACGTTGCAAATGCATTAATTGTTGATTATTTGAGTCCTAATCGAGTTATCTGTAAAGTCACGCGATTAGGGGGTGAAAAAGGCCAGTTTCGGCATAATAGGGCATCAAATGTGTAACTAGAATGAAAATTTTACAAAATGAAATAATTGAGACCCAAACTAGTTTTTCCACCAATTTTTGTGATAAACTAAGGTTTATCATGTCTTTCCTTTTTCCTGAGCGCCTTCATTGCTCCCACCTGTACAACTATTATAACTACACTCAAACCTTGTGCATTAAATGCTGAGTTTCAGCATTTCATACTGAGATTTAATAAAATTTCCTTTCTTTGTTGATATCACAGAGAGTGGGGATAGGGGTGAAAGCAGGCCCAAAGACAGGGTGACTTTACGGACAACTTTAATATTTCATTCTCATCGTTAGATCCAATCTTCTATACATATGTGGCAAACCAAACTATATTAGGATTGCTGGGTAATTCGGTAATCTAAACTTACAGGATGGTGAATGGTTTTCAGTTGTTGGGGCAAACATGTTGTCCTTGTTACGGCAATGAAAAAGAGTAACTTTAGAAGGAGGCAATACATAGCCCCAAAAAAGGTGAAGATGCAATCAGAAGTGATCACCCACCAAGTTGAACTTGGAACCTGCCAGTGTTAGGCATTGCTAAATGAGAACCGACTACAAAGACTTGAGAAAATATGTACAGCAGGAACATTGAACACAAATGAACATTGTGAAATTTTAAACTTCAAAAACTTTCAGGATTTATGTTTGCCTCTGTTTTATCATCTCTAATAACAAATCTTTGGAACTTTTGGGAGCAATGTGTTTGCTTGTGGACTATGATGCTTTTAGTATCAAAGACAAAACACTTCAACTGTACTGTGGAAGCCTGGTGTTCAACGAAAATCACTCATGGCCATAAAATACAAGTAACATGCCCCTCTTTTTGGGTGATTTGGATCCACTTTGGTCACTTGTGGAACAAGTACACAATTCTACTAGGCATACTTCACTTCAATCATATTATGCCTTCCCTTTTTGCCTCCTTTGTGATGGTTCCAGCCATCGGTCTTTTATTGGATTTTTGTTCTGTTTAGGTATTACTTATATTCACTCAATGTATTTTTCTTGCTTGGATTTCTACCCATATCAGACCTGGAGTCTTGTTCTTGGCATGGTCATTGCCATTTACTTCACTTAGGAACCAATTCACCTCATGGCTTGATTAACTTAGACAGAGGCTTTTCAGGGGTGGATTCTCTTCTAGACAAATTCTGGTAAAGAATTGCACTGAGTATTGGGGTGGAGGATGGTTGAAATTGAAATTTTAAACCCCAAACGCAACATCAGGTAGTTCAATGTGCTGATGACTTCCATCAATTTCTTAGGGAAACAAGTGGCTCATTGCACAATGACTCCATCCTTCATTCAAACAAAACCATGAGAAATTAGAATTATCTTCAAGGTATGAAAAAAAAGGGTGAGAACCCTATGTTTGTAAAAAATAGGGGTATAGTAAAAGAAATAGGGTGAATAGCTGACAAAGGAAAAAAAATGGGACGAAACTGAAAAATACATCAAGTTGGGTGCATTTTCAAGTTTCACCATGTTCATTTTGCATTTTTCTCATGTGCACTATTTCACACCAAGGAGGACTATAAAAGAGAACATGCTTTGATATTTGCATTTTTTGTGGAAGAAGCGAGCAAGTTTGAAAGGGAGGGCTTGAAGTGGTTGCAAAAGGAGATCAATGTTTTTTCAGTGCCAAGTAGGTAGGTGTTTATGAACATCAAAAGAGTGCTTGCAACTTTTAGGTTTATACAAGTGCCAACAAAGCTCCAGTATTTGGGTTTTCTGAATGCCACAAGAGAATGCTTGTTTGTAGGTCTATATGTGTGCCCCCCAAAGCTTGGGTATTTGGGTTTTCTAAGAGCCACAAGGGAGTAATTGTATGAGTGCCGATAGAGCTCACCTGAAGAAGGAAGCCATGTGCTTCATAAAAGTTGGTTAGCAAATGCATCAACAAAAGAAGAGGTCACACACTTGAGAAAGGTTGCTCAACAAGCACATCAATTGAAAAGGAGTTCACATGCTTGAAAAAGGTCAATCAGCAAGTGCATCAATAGAAGAGGAATTCATGCGCAGGATAAAGGTCAATCAATATGCTCATCAACAAAAGTGGAAGAGGTAAAGCATTTGAAGAAAATCAACAAATTATTGTTGCTTATAAGGTTGTCATTTTTTGGATTTGAGCAATGCATCAAGATGTAGGTGAGGTGCAAAACTTTTAAAGCCATGATCATAATAGCAAAACATTCTTGTCAAGATGAGGAATTTTACGATTATTTGAAAAATTTCACAATTTGCAAATCTATATTGTTGTGTGTGTGGTCTCTCTTCACCTTTGCGTGGTATTTTTCCACTCTTTGTTGGAAGGTTTATGAATTTGTGCAAACCCTAGTTAAAAGAAAATTGGATCAGTCCCACAAGAAACCTCTTTCATACCTTCATGTACAAACAAATCTTCCACCCAAATCCTATAAACTTGCATATACTCAAAACCCTAAGCTAGAATTGTGCTCCAAAAAAATAATGTAATTAATTGTCTTTTCTTTCATATTTTATTATTATGCAACACATTTTCACCCATTTGCTTTTGGCGCCTTCAATGTTTTGGCATCTTCATCAAGTGAATAAAACATGGTTTATGGTTATATGTGAAAGTTTTCTTTGAAATGCATCGGAGGTAATGAAAGTTGACCATAGGTCCTACCTCCAATACCTTGCCACTATTGATACCCCAAGGCAATTGTTTTCAAATGTGTTTTGAGTTTGAACTTCAAACTTTGAAGATGTGTTTGCTACCCATCAACTTAGTTTATCCCACATTTCATGATTCAGAAAGTGATTTTTTTAACATCATTATAGGAAATGTGAAATGAGTCATTCAATAGATCCTTGTTGTGTTTAAATTCCATCATTGTCCAATTTTGAACAAACACAAATTTTGTGTTCTATTGAAATTATTTCATTTGCCTATAATCATATATATTAATTCACTAAGTCCGTTTGTCTGTCTGTGACAATTATAACAGTTATAAATTGACAAAAAAAAAATCAGCAGTGATCTAATATTGTGCGCTGGATATCTCCTAGCCGTCCAAATCAATGAAATCTGACGGTGTAGATCTTTGGAATTCTTTTGCTAATCGAACTGTAATTATTGTGCGGAAGAACTTAACTTGACCTTAGGGGTTCATTAACTACACCTGGGTCTTGGTACAGTTAGGGTTTGGCGCTCCTTTTAGGGTTTAGGTTTAAGTCTCAGCAACTGTACAGGACGGTTTTTATTGCGTTTGTTTTTTTTTCCCTTCTAGGATTTGGTTTGCAGTTTCTACGTTTGTGGCTGTCCGCAGATCGCAGTAGCGACACAATGCGGCGTCAAGATGGTGCTCTCTCAAAAGGAGGCTAATGTGCAGATGATGCTGGCTGTCGATGTTCATCTCGGCACCAAGAATTGTGACTTCCAGATGGAGCGATATGTCTGGAAGCTGAAATGGCAGAATGTCGTTGACCTTTAGGGTTTCAGGGGTCGTCATCAGGGGTCATCACTGCTTCAGTGTCGTGCTGTGCCTTGCAGGCACGGGTTACCACTAGTTTCAGTTATTTTCCAAGTTTTGTTTCATTTATTTTGATGTGTTTTTAATTTGGGTCCCATCTTGTTGAATCCTAAATTTGTAAATGCTTGTCACTATCATTTTTTTGCCTACATACACAACTTCGTTATGTTTCATTCTTTCTCCCTCCCTATCTTTTGTGTATAATTGTTATTTTATCTCTTTATTTTTGTTTCTTTAATTTTGTAACACACATTCTTTCTACTTGCGAACAACTACAAATCCTCACTCAAACTCCCTCCTCCACTTTGTTTCTATCAATTTCTATCAAACCCCAAATATTTTTCCCTCACTTTCTTTTTGTGTATATGTCTCATTTTGTTTTCTATCTTTATCTTTCTAGTTTTGTAACACACATTTTGCTTATAGGCATTTACAAATCCTCACTCAAAACCTTTTTCTTTCACTTTGTTTATTTTTATTTTTGTAAAACATTTAATTTGTTTCCTTCATTTTCTTTTTGTGTATAATTTTCATTCTATCTCTTTGTCATTTGGAATCTATAACACACACACACTATATGCATGTTAGGAACTACAAATCCCCACTCAAAATCTCTCTCCTTCATCCTCTTTCTATCAAACCCTAAATCTCTCCCCATCACTTTCATTTTGTTTCTCATTATGTTTTTTTGTCTTTGTTTTTTTGAATCTATAACACACTTTTTTTGCCTACAAGTAGTTACAATTCTTTATTCTATTTCTTTGCCTCACTTGCCTCTTTTTATTTATGTCAAACCTTAAATATCTTTCCCCTACTTTCATTTTGTGTATGTTTTTCATTATGTCTCTATGTCTTTGTTTTTTTGAATTTGTAACATTCTTTTTATTTACTTATAGGTAGATACAATTTATTTTTTTTTCCTCATTTTATTTCTTTTTTGCTTCTGTTAAACCTTATATCTTTCTCTTTCACTATATAATTTTCATTTTGTCTTTCTGTCTTTTTCTTTTTGAATCTATAACACATTCTTTTTTTGCCTACAAACAATTACAATCCTTCATTTTATTTCTCTCTCATTTTGTGTCTTTCTATTTTTTTCAAACCCAAAATCCTTCTCTTTCATTCTTTTTGTGTGTATATTTCTCATTTTTTCTTTCTATATTTGTCTCTTTGAATTTGTAACACATTTTCTCTTTGCTTGTAACTAGTTACAATTATATCACCCTTTAATTTATTGAACTATAATTTTTTCATGCTCTAAATTAGTTAGACTATAATTTTATTTCAATTATATTAGGGTGAAAACATGAAATAAGGAGCCATAGAATGTGTGAACCGTCCTTAAAAACTATTTTTTGAATTTTTGAAAAATCGTCATGGGAACTTATATATCAAAAAAATTGTTAAAATTTTGAAATAAATTTTTATACTTTCAAAGTTCCAACTACAAAAATTTCATGACAATTCATCGTGTTTCAAGAGTCCTTTTATATGTTTAAAACACTCAAAAAAAGCATGTGGATAAGTGATTTTTTTGTCTCAAAAGTCCTTTTTCCTTATCTATTGTTCACCAAAACATTTGACTTTTTTTTCTAAACTTAATATATTCCACAAGGGATCCATGTGTTCAAAACATTCAAAAAATAAAAATAAATATGCCCTTTTAAATTTTGATACTCAAACATCCTTAAGTAATATTATAGTTGTGAATTTGTAATCATGGTTCAAAGTAAAATTATAAATTTGACTATAATGTAAAGCTTGATGTAAAAAAAATAAAGATTTTACCATGTTATATGTGATATTTGGCTTCAAACTTAATATTCAGTTTGAAAATTTGTGTGAAAAATGCAATATAAACCAATAAAAAATTGCCATGTGGAGAATGTAGTCCTTGGAAAAAACTTTAACCTTGGCACAATAGGTTCCTTATTTCATGCTTTCAGTCATTAACTATTTTAATTTATTCAAGTGCATTTGTTCTTCAATTAAGTATGGAAGGATTTGACATTGACTCGTTCATGACCTAAGAGAATGATTATGAGATGCTAGATAATAAGAGGCCCATAAAGGCACCTTGGAAAGAAAAAAACCTAAGGTGCACTATGAAGTTTTTTTCACTTGAGTTGCCTAACCAACTCTTACAACCATCGATTCATGTTATATAACTAGGATAAAAAAATGTGACACAACTTGTCCCCAACCAAGTTTGGAAAGTTGTTTACTAGGATTACAAGTTGCAATTCTTTAATTTTGTTTTCCAAGAGGAAAAAAAAGAACTTGATTTTCCACCTTGGGAGGAAATAGATTATTAGCAATAGACAAAAGCATATTTTTCAATGGTGAAACACTTGAGTAACAATGGTCTCAATCCAAAAATAGATTTCACCCAAAAATATGTCACTAAAAGTGACTTGGCAAAGGTGTTTGGTCCAAAACCTATTTTCAAATTAATTAATCTTCTCATTCATGCTAATACCAAGGAATTGAAAAAGTTACAATAGTAAATTTATGGTGCAGTTTAACCAACCAACAATGACTTCATGTTGTGGTTGGTTGAAAAGGGTACATAGTACAAGAAAGGACTATGAAATCAACTAAGCAAAGGCTACAATAAAAATAACCAAAGAAAAGGTGCATAGAAGAGATGTGGGAAGACTAAAAGTGGAAACATAGATTTGTCTAACTTCAATGGGGGATGTGTTTCTACATGAATTGAAAGTAAGCCTTTTACCTTTAAAATCACCAAAAGCCCAAGTAGAATAGCTCATGGTATGTGTCCATATAACATTTCCCCATCTAAAATAAAGAGGGTGGCAAACTTTCATGCCCTATTGTGTGAATTAAAGCAACATGTCTTTGTAAAGGTAGTTGGTGTGGAAGGTGAAAAGAAAAAACATTCAAAAAGCTAATTGGGTTGAGATTTAGCATGGAGGATTGAAATCAAGCATTGCAAAAGAGGCACAAAAGTCCACAACCGCATATGACCACAAATTGAATGTGATATTACAAGAGACAAGTGTAAATTTCAATGGCGATTATGGAACTTCTGATTTTAATCCATTAAATGTTTTTCTTTTGTGCCCATCATGTTTATCCATAGGAATTATAAATCCAAATATGAAATGATGTGCCACACATGATCTATAAAATTTAAGAGAAGGAAATTTGGGTTTAATTAGGGTTTCGCAATGGACATTCTTGTACATTTTTCGGTGGGGTGTAATCTAAATGTACAAGTAATGCATATTCAAATTAGCATTATTGTTGTGGGTCTTGTCAAACCATGTTGGAATTGATGATTGACGTAGATGGAAGCTTAACACAAGGCAATAGAAGGTGCATCTACTATAGATGCACATAGTAACTAAGAGGATTGTTTGAAACAAATGACAACCAAATTTGATGTAAATTTTCAAAAATGGCATGTTTTGGAGAGAAAGTTGGAAATGAAGAAACAATTGTTGGATTATAAGATTAAACTTGTTATGCAAGGTGAAAAACTATTAAATAGGATTGTTGGTTAAATTTCCAACATCTTGACTACACTTTCCATTCAATGTTGAGTGAATGTTGGGTGAATGTAAGGTGAAATGCATATTAATGAAATGGGGACATGTTTTGTAATAGTGAATGTTTGTTAAAACTTCTTTCATTACTCTGTAACGCCATCCCCATAAACATTTTCTTGCACTTTAAACCCTTGATGCATTATAACTAAAGGTTCACCTCACAATACCAATAGATTGACCAACTTGTCCCTCAAAACTAGTGGTGAATTTATTTGAAGTTGTGTCCACTCATAGATGAAAAAAATTCATATGGTCATCCATATGTGAATCCCCTTTTGACCCTAGGGGCAAATCTTGCCTTTGTTTCATGGATCCAAACACTTCCTTACATTCCAAATGATGTTTACGTGATGCAAACAAAGAGCCCATAGTGTATCTTGTGACTATTACTACCATTTGCTCAAGGTCATTAGATTAGCTTCCTTAATCAAAGTTCATTCTTATTTGGACCTTGACCAAATTAACCATGCTTCAAATAATGCCTGCAAAATGTATTTTACCTAAAAGCTCTCACATAGCCATCAAAGGTTGTGGGATAGAAGCAAACACCCCTCTTCCTAGATTGTTGAGCCAAATGTTATGGATCATTTTTGACAGGTTATAAGTTAGCATGTTTGTAAGTTTCCATGCAAAACTTCTATAAACATTTCAAGGATTTGCACTAAAAATGCATCATCCATAACAAAAAATTATTACATAATTAAAGGGATGGGTGATGTGAAATCCATATATTAAATAACACTAGAGGAAAAATTGTTGTTTGCAACTAAAAATGTTGTTTGCGACTAAAACATGTCATTTGTAAATGTCATTTGCGACTATAACAATTGCAAACGACAATTTTAGTTATAAATGACTATTTGCAAACTATATTTTTTCTTCTAATTTAAAAAGTCATATATGTAGCATACATCACAAATTTACAAGCTTCATGGGTTCATTCCAAATCTATCTGAAATTTATTATTTCATAGGTTTGTACACTTTAAACATGAACGTCATGCATTATTTAAACATGGAAGTTGTGTGCACAACTTTCATGTGTACAAACAACACAAATAGACATACAATATCCATGATTAAACAATACAAATAGGCATATAACATTTGTGTTTAAACAATGCACATGACATCAATGTTTAAAACAATACAAGTAGATGAATGACATCCATGTTTATTCCATATGAACCTATGAAAAATAGATTTTGCATGACTATTATTGCCAAATCATGGCCCATTAAGTTTGTGATGGAATCTTCCTCATTACCTCACACAAAAATGCCAAAAACAGTTTAGTTTGTTACAAAGCTCATGAAATCCATTTTTGGTTCCAAATGAATACCACCAACATTAAATTATAGCATACTAAATATTTGTTTTTTCCAAATATGTGACATTATTATATTTGAAACATAGAACCTTGTGTTGTTATTGGAAATTTGGTGTGATCAACTATTTGGTATGTCTATCCATTGATTAAGTCTAATGAAAGTTGCATCATCTCGTTGTTGACCATCTTGACAATAGGGTTTTTGGTACCATATACGATTTTTTCTAGATTCCAATTTGCTTATGCATTATCCACCATGAACCCCTTCAAATAGGGTGAATACTTCCATGTTTTGATCAACATAACCTAATTGAATTTCCTCCATTACACACATTGAACAATTGTGTTTTCTAATTGCATGTCACAAATTATGATGGTTAGGATTTTGAGGTAGATGGGGGTCGTACACACATGTGGCACACCATGGTTGTCCAACCTTTGACATGCACTTGATGTGATCAAACATGTTACCCAAGCATTTTCCAAATTGTGACCATGTTGCATTAGCTTCACTAAATCAACCCCATTTGAGACTATGTGGATAGACATCTTGAAAAAAAAAACCATTTTGTGCAAACAATTGCCTATGAAAACACTTATCTTAAATGTAGTCATAGGATTCTTGGACTTCAATAGAAGAATGTTATCACTGTAGATTATATTCCCAAATTAGTGTTTAAATGAAGTAATCAAGTTTTAAAATTTGGACAGTGTATTTAGGAAGAAATTTGTCCATCGCATACCTAGTAGAATTTGTCACCCTTCAAATGTTCCATTAAACCATCACCATTTTCATTGAAAAGGTGTTGAGCCAAAAACAAATTATTGGTAATTAATGCAATTGTAGAATTCTTGGCATCAATTGTGCAAGAAACCCCACTTTCCACCAATACCAAGTGATCTCTTGTACAAATTCCCTATCCATGTCATTTTCAACAATACGGTCATGTTTGTTGAAGCATATTATTATTCTTGGAAAAGTGTCTTGTTTATGGACAACATAATACATATGACGTGTGTAGCTTTCATATAAAAAGGTGTAACACCACAAAATATGCAAACAATTGGGTCAATTCAAGATGTAATGATGAATTGATTTACATTTGGAATTTGAGCAAAATCACCCATCCAAGCAACTTCATTACAAACACCTTTGCACACGAACTCCTCACAAGTGTTATTTTAACAACATAGGTGGCCTAAGCATTGAATGCTCCTAAAACCAAGTTCAAAATTGGTTTTAATGTTTGTCATCTTCATTTTATTCCAAGCATGACCATTGTATTTCCTATCCATTCCTTGCATTTGTTTTAAACAGTTGGTTAGGTGTTGAATAAACACCAATTCAAATAGAATGTCTCCATCAAATTTCATAGGAAGACACAAGAAATTTTCAATTTTGATGTTGTCATAGTTCAATGACCTCAACTCAACAGATGCATGTGGTATTTGAAACACAACCTTGAGGTAATAAAAAACATTAAAGATAGTGGATGGACCTAGAACCAACAATTCAACTACTTAGGCTTTTTCAAACTCTATGAAATAGAAGCAGTTAATGAGAAGGGCACATAGGAGGCTATAAATCTATTATACAATAGTTGAATCACATTTTCATTAGAAGAGCCCAAAAAGTGACTAAACCTTATTTTTGGAAAATGGAATGGCAATACAAGATTCATTGCAATTGTGATTAGTTCTTGCTTCACTTCAACACCATGGATGTTGTTGTGTGTGCAATTAAACTAACAATCCCTTGAATGATGATGGCGTTGAAGAAAAATTCCACCACATTGTCACCAACAATTATGTACATGTTAACATTGACCATCAAATGCATTATGATGACCCCAATGTCAAAACTTGGTAAATGAAATTCATAACAACATTGTTGCCATCATAAACAACATCCTTGGAAATGTGCACCAAACTAGATTGGAACCTAAACATGTAGCAAAAACATTTTTCCAAAACTTTTGCAACTTCAAATCATCAATTAAAATGGTGAAATTAAATTTAATGCCAAAATAAAATGTTGCCATCCAAGATTTTGAAATTCTCAAACATGAATGGACACACTAGAGTAAATGTAGCCTTAAAACATCCAAGGATGAATCGGATCAAGAGTGCATTACCTATAAACATGTCAAGGTATTGAAATGATCAAATTGAACAAGGATAAAATGTGGAAATGAAAGAAAAGGACACCAATTTTGAATTGATGTACCAACCACAAATAGTCCAAGTGTGTTGTAACAAGGCCTATGAAATTTAGAGTGATGAAGAAGCAAAGCTAAAAGTCCATGTAAAGGGAAATCATGGCATAAGTGACATCATAAATGATGACATCGTACAATTATGCATTATTGCAAACAATATTTAAGAACAATATCACTAATAGAAAAAATATCATTTGCGACTATTGTTTGCAACCAGATTTTAGTCACAAGTGACATTTGTCACTAAAAATCAACCTAGTAACAAATGACAAGTTGCCAATGGGTTGCAATTATGCTAATAGGAGCCAAAAGCAGTCGTAACCATTGTTTAATTGTGTGTTTTTTACACCAATTTTTTTTAAAACTTGAAAATAATTTATTTTTTTTGCACATTATCAAATCTAATATTTTATTCTATAAATGTCCAAAATATGAAGTTATTTCATTAACATTTGGACCTTCAAAAATAGTGTAAAAAGATTTATAACCATTACTTTTAAAGGACTTGTAAATGGATTTGGAAAACTTTGAAAATGACATTTTTGGCAAATTTTTAACAAAATAGTACAATTTTTTAAATATATATTTTATTGAAAACTTTCAAGAATATTTCAAAAATATTCCCCAAAAAACAACCACTTAAGGGGGCACTAGTGGCTCCTATTAACCCATTTGCACCCAACAATGCTAATTGCAAGCAATGGATGAAATATTTTTCTTATAAATAAAGGTATGGCAATTTTATACATGTATCCATGGATGAGTTCGTGTAATTACATTTGCAATTACATTTGTGATTACAATGCACACCAATAGTTTGTTCACACATGGTAACCTAAAAATGTGACACGTGACATCATTTAGATTATTCAAAATATTTTGCCAAACAATTTTTTTTTTTTTCAACCATTTAATTAAAGCAACTAGATTGTGCCACGTGGAAAATTAATATTGCATTATAATCATCTAGGGTTAGCTTAGGGTTAGACCACTTATGATAGGCCATATCGCACCTAGGCTAAGCTGCCTTGCCTAACTAGTTAAATGTTTAAGGTACCTAACTTAATTTTGAGTTAAGCCATTTATAATAGGCCATGTGGCACCTAGGCTAAATTTAGGCCACCTAGCCATAGGTCTAACCTAAGTAGGTAAGTACTTAGATCTAGGTTTAAAAATTTTACAACAAAATCCTATTTTATTATAAGTTTAACTTTTTGGGTGGAGATTATGTCATTAACTCTTCCCATATGGCAATTGAAAAAATTGAATCTATTTACTACACCAAACCAACCTACTTATATAGTTTGTAAACTTGAAAAGGAAGACAAACAATACGGGATAAAATTTTAGTTATAACTTAGTTGCATAGTTATAACCTAGTTACAACTAAATTCCCTAGCATATGTTATTACATAACCTACCTACTAGGTAGCATAGGTTCTTATTAAGTACCTATTTAGATATAATTTATTTTAAGTACATATTTAGATAACCAATAGATAATTATTTATTTTACATACATATTTAGATAGCCTTTAAATAATTATTTAAATAGCTTATCAAGTAGCTAGTGGGTATGTAAGTAAGTACTTGTAGGTACTTAATGATTAAATAGGTAGGTAATTAGGCATTTAGTAAGTAGGTAGGTAAATATTTAATAAGTAAGTAGGTATATATGTATAGGTACATATGTATTATTAAATAGTCTATACGTGTAGTTATTAAGTAACATATGTACCTTATGCAACTATAATGTGATTATCTTGGTTACATGTGCAACTAAACATATATATGAAGTTATAAAAAATACAAAGAAATCAAAAAATCAACCTATTGGAAAGATGAAATATGTCATAATTGTAACTTGGTTGAAAGGAAAACAAAAATCCATCCAAATTTGAAAAATATTTGCATAGGGAACCATTCATAATTGTAAATGACATTTAGTCACACATAGTCGCATAGGGTATGATTGCAAATGGCAAGATTTCTACTATTGTGACCTCCATATAAAGAATACTAACAATTTAAAGTCAATGGGAAAGAAACCCATAATAGATTAATCAACATCAAAAGAGATACATATCAATGTCATCAAATGTGCCAAAGAAACCATACCAAAATTTCTAACTTAATGAAGTGCCATATTATGGAATTTGGTGGGTAAACATATAAGAAAATCACAATAAAGTAACTATACCACAATAGACCACTATACATAACACATGCCCATTTAGCATAATCGATAATTTGCAATTGGTTATAACCATTTCTATATACAAATCAAGATATTGGGATTAGTATATATACATACAATCTTATAGGCCCTTCTGAAAAGGTTCAAATGTAGGCTTACAAACAAAATTGGAATGATCAATGATAATTTCAAAAAATGGTCACTTGGATAATTTATCCTAATAATCTTCAATGATTTAATATTTAAATGTGATAGTGTCTGGTAGGTTTGTTTGAATTCTAAAGGACCATTGGAATTACTAAAAAGGGATTAGTTTTTCAATATTCAACATAATATGGATGGGTGAAGACCTAAAAAATAATTTAAAAATGGATTGTTGGATTTGGTGGTTTGAATTTGTTTTTTGTTTATTTTCGGAAAAATCAACAATCAATGTATAATTGTTATTTATAGAAAGGGTTTAAACACTCCCACATAACCACTAAGAACATGGACATGAAAAACATGGTTTGAAAAAAGGTATTTTAAACAATTATTATTCATTAAATTTTGAATTACAACATTAAATACACATGTATAAAAATAGGTCACAAGTAGTAGTAAAATATGGATAAATTTAAATTATAAAAATTATAGATCTACTTTTGATTATAGTTGAGTGTAATGAGGTTTTTGATTATCAAAAACAATTTCAATAATTGGTGACTTGGATACTTAATATTTTTTGGCGATCATGAGGTTTGTGATAATTTTAACAAACCAATGAAATTGTTAGAAAGGGACCACTTTTTCAAAGTTCAAAAGAGTAGGGATGGGTGTGGGCTTGAAGGTTTTTGTTATAAGAATAACAAGGTTGTTAAATTTGGTGGAATGAATTTGTTATTTTAGTTATCTCAAGAGGATTAAAAGTTAATCTATAATTCTTATTTACATACATGATTACAGCACACCCACCCCATCCCCAAGTATATGGACATGACGAGGATCCATTTTTTAAATGTAAATTTTAGAAATTATTATTCAATTATGTTTAAACTACAACAAGAAATACATATGTATCAAAATAAGGCACTAGTAGCCATAAAATATGGATAAATCTAGATAATTCTATTCTATAGATCCCCTCTTGGTGGCAACCATCTATAATGAAGTGGTTAGTTACAAGGAAATCACATAACAAAAGACAAGCATCCAAAAATGTAGGCCCACATTAATGAATCAATTATTAAAAACATGGAATAGAGGAAGATGCTTGAAAATCAAGATTTTGAACG
>Ga0209611_10009231_pt1 | contig 15007 bp, 5 predicted proteins | sample S1TSphgellanicum_3_FD_187693 | JGI IMG/M metagenome (GOLD analysis project Ga0209611, IMG submission 187693) | Host-associated microbial communities from peat moss isolated from Minnesota, USA - S1T2_Fc - Sphagnum magellanicum MG (SPAdes) (version 2) | ecosystem: Host-associated > Plants > Peat... | reverse complement strand
TTTTGTTTTGTTTTTTTTTTTTTTTTGATGGAGGGTAAACGCTGACCATCCACTTTGGGCAGCTCCTCTAGGCTTTTGGGCCCAGGAAAGAAAATGAGAATTGGCTGCCCAAACATTAAGCCTCCCCGAAAAATGCCTAGCTAGACTTGGTGCAAGTGCCTCAACTTACATTGGTGGCTGTAAGTTTTCTAAGCTGACCACTTGGGGAAATTTGTTATTCGGGTTGCCCAGGTGTCCTTCCGTGGTTAATATGTTCATGGGTTGTATTCATGCACCCACTCACGACCCTTCCCCTGGAAAAAAGAAAAAAAAACTCAGAAAAAAAAAAAAAAAAAAAAAAAGAAAAAAAAAAAGAGCATCCCAAAGTTTTAAAATGGTCAGAAAAAGGGTCTCTTTTTTATTTCCTTCTCTTTTTCTTTTGCAGAGTGCAAAAAGTTTGATGAAGTGCACAAAATTAGTTTCTTGCCAAAGTGTTCAATAAACTTTTAAAGCCGTGAAAATTTTAGACATTTTCTCAGGCTGCCCATGAACCTCTCTTTAGACACGCAAATTTTATATAGCCCTGCCATGTCCAAAAATGGGGCAAGACCTGACTTTCAGAATCAGCCCGGGAAAAAAATAACTATTTTTATTGATTGCCCTGTTGGTTGTTTTGGACCACCATCTGAACTTTTTTGTTCTTGTACCTTTTTTGTGTGTGTGTGGTCACCTTCTTTTTTTTGGGGGGGGAGGGGTGGGGCTGCCCAAGAAGATTACTTGTTCCAAATCGCACGCAAAGAGTATACACATGGGTAACCATCCCTAAGGGCCCAGCATCACGAGAAAATTAATTTCTATTATTTTTCTCATGATATTTTTTAGTGGGTGTCTGCCATGTATCATGCTAAAAGAAGTGAGATTTTGGTTTTCAGAACGGTCTGCCCTTTGTCGAGCCCCTTGTCATGAAGGAGAAATTCAATTTAATACGGTGCCTGAAGGATAGACTAGAAACTTTCTGCCAGTGTTTTACAAAATTTTGGAAGAGGGCTTGAGATAAACCAATGGATAGTTTTTAGGGCAAGATGGAAATTTATTCAAATTACTCATTGGTTTGCATGAAAGGGTGAAATAACATCTACTTACATGCCCAGAAAACAATAGAAATTTAGCACCTTGTTCTATAGGCTTGGAGCAAATTTAATGGTGACAATTGTGAATTTGAAACCCTATTGCTAACATCCCTTTTTGGCCGGCCGTCCCAAATTTGGAAGAGAGGCAACAAAACAATGGGAACAACAATAGAATGGTGGGAACAACAATAGAACGATGGGAACAACAAAATGATGAAAACATAACAAGAATACCTTAACCCTAAGGTCAGTTTCATCATTAAATAATCCTCGAAATAGTGAAATGAAATTTTGTGAAAAAATGAAGTTGAAATGTTGAAACTCATCATAATTATTTTCACAGGCTACACTCAAAATAATTTCATTTACTCATATCACAATTTTAATAACAGATGATGGAAAAAATACATATAATTTTAAATTTTAGAAATGAATTCGTTTTTTGAGAAAAATAATTATTCATTTTGTCAATGTGGAAATTGACCCTAGGCTACGGTAGAAGGAAAACAACACCAAAAAAATTGAGAAAGATTATGAGGGGATTGCAAGGTGCTAGGAAGCACATGGGGGTGCCAAGAAGGATACCAAGAAGGACAACAAGGGCACCAATAAGCAAACCAAGGGATGACATCAATGATGGGAAGCATGCAAGGGCATTAGGGAGCCCCTTAGAGGACATTGTGAAGGATGCTAAGTGCACTACAAAGAGGTAAGTTCAAACCTTTGCTCAAACCAAAATATTGAAATTGAATTTTGGTTAGTTAGAAAATTCCAGTGATGAATAATCAGAATTGGTATATGGGGGATTTTTTTGGAATCGTTTGTATGCTTGTCCATGGACCATTCCAAAGACAATTTAAAAAATAACTATCTTATTTTCAAGCTTAATTATTTTATTTTATTTTATTTTTTTATTAACTTTCTTAATAATTATTTCTCACCTTTCCTAATAGCTACTTCCATTTTATAACTATCTCATTTTTTTCCCTTATCCACCAACATGGATTTGAAAAAACAAAATTAACATGTGTTTTTTCATGTTCATGCAATGTATAGTAGTTTAAATTAAATTAGACATTGACATAAGTAATGATGAATTATTGAAAACCACATGAAACATAAGAAAAAAAAAGTTGATCGTCACTTGTAGTGCACAATAGCATGGAGCTCAAACTTATTTGGTAAAAATTTAAGAAAAAAACATTGCTATTATGGATGCTCAGAAGGTCTTTAAGGACTTGTTTGTTAGGCATATACTAAAAAGCATATTTTTTTAAGGACTTATTTGTTGTTGGAACCTAATCCAATGTGAATATGGTTATAATTTGTTTGTTGATAGAAACTTAATCTTGTGTGAATAAGTATTTAACTATTTTGTGTTTGTTTGGTATTATCACAAGGATTGTTTCCAAAGTATCATCTTTGGTGATGCTTTTTAAAAAAACACATATGAGTAATGAAAGCATGGTTGATGTTATTTTTGTGTAAGTGATTCATTTCTATAGGTGTTTTGAACTTATTTGGATTCTTCTAGTTGCAAATGAGTAAATTTTGTAACACCCGATATTTGTGTGCATGCTTTTATGTGTGTGTGTTTATTAATAGCGTTGGGAACTAATCCAATTGTGCACAATAACCTTTCTATCAACCTTGCAACAAACGACATTAAAATCCATATGCCTAATGAAGTTCTTGGGAACCAAATTAATAGTTGTTTAATCAAATATTGTTGTATTCATAAAGGCAACTAAACCCTTGATAATTATCAAAATGATTATTAAGGTTTGTAATTATGGTTTTCAAAATCATTTAAAAATTAGTTTTAAAACATAATTGTGCTTTAAAAATTTCTTGACTACATGCCTTATAATCGTTGATTCTTAATTGTCAATTCTTTGAACTTTTTGAAGTAATTGGAATTGACAACTATAAAAAATCAAGTGCAGCAAACCCATGTTAATTTTTAGTGAGGTTTAATTATATACAATAACTAGAAATGAAATTGGTAAAGACCCATGACACACCTCATATTTAGGATTTTTGAATTTCTTAAACTCACCCCTAAATACATACCTTGTAGACTTCCATTTAACATAACCATAAGCATACCCAACCTATCATAAAATATGTGAAAAAGATATTTGAAAAAAAATTCATTTCAGGACCTAAGTGCATACCTAGAAAGGGGTTCTCATTTAGCTTGGATTCATTTTGTTGAATAGATAGCAAATCAACTTGAAACTTAAGATGACATGGAATGTGGAACAAACTAAATATCCTTTTGTTTTGAATGTGTGATTTATGAAAATGGGCACTACACTATTGTGGTGTCACATCAATGTAAGAAAGTGATGATGGTTTAACATCATTGATGACAAGTGGTAGCATGAATGGATCATTGTAGGCTATGGATTGTGTGGATAAAGTTGATGTTGAAGATCATATTTTTTGACATGCACATGACTAGTTTGAGGAAGAAAGGTGTTGTATGTAAGCCTTTCAATTGGAATTTGTTCACATGGGCATTTTACAATTTGAAAAATAACCAAGCTATTGGTCTTACTCAAAATTTAATCATGCAATGCATCATTTGTCATAATAAGATGGTGGGTCTTGAAATTCTAACCTTGCACACTAGGTACTAGAAAGGTATCATTGCTTATTATAAGTCAAAATGGCATGTTTGCCGTGTAAAAACATGCAGAGGTGGGGCACAACACTTTATTGAAAAAATATATAAAAAAGACAACTTACTAGTTGCCCATGAACTTTACTTGATCATGAGTCAATCAATAAATGACCACATCTTACATCAAAGTGTGATATTTATATATATTTTTTTACAAATCAATTTGTTGCAACCCTAGCCTTGGGCTTCTAATAAGGTTGGGGCATGAAAGAGAACTTTGATTGGGACAATCGCTCAATATTGAAGCATATTCCCACAAATGTGGGAGAGTGCAAAGAAGTGAGTCCCAACTAGGTCGTGTGAATTAAATGAATTTGGGTTGTTTGTGATTATGTCCTAACATCATTTGATTTGAATTTGTGCTAACCAATTGGTTATTTGGTTTGTGTAAATTAACTTATCTATGAGCTTGTATTAACACCTTCATCCTAATCCCATCCTATTTTTTCATGCCCTTTTGACTTTCAACTACATGCAATGAAAAAGTGCACCATGGGTTACATTCCATTGTAATTCCAAGAATTTAAAAAAAATACTTACCCCTAATATCATTTGACAAGCCCAAAAACATCTCCATTCAAAATAAAATATTGAACACATGTTGCTTTCTTGGAAGATGTAATTAGCTTGTTTGAGGTTACAAAATTAATAGTGCAACTATGGCTCCTAAATTACAAATGTTCCTTAACATGTTTTGTTTAGTTTAGAAAATTCTTGTGTATGTGAAGAATGAGAGGTTCAATTTGCAAACTTGTGTAACTATTTTGAACTCCATGGTTTCGTGTAAGAACTTGGTTGGGCTAGAACCATTTCATAGGTTTTGTTTTAAACATGATTGCAATCACAATCAAATGAGCCAATAATGATGAAAGACTCAAGGATTATAGTCCTTTTTGTGGTCATTTCACTTTTTCATAGAAAGGATTTTTGGGATGAAATCTTTTGCAATATGTTACTAAAAATACATATATATTTTTTCAATACATCACATTTTTTGTATTAACTTTTCATGAATAACTAAGAATTTATTAAAATTTTACAAATTTTACCAAATTCTACGTTTTGTTTTGAAAATTTATCTTAATTTCAAATTGCATGAAATATATTAATTATTTAATGATTTATTTTATTTTTTTAATAAACTATAACTTTGTTTTAAATGTCATGTACATTGCACCCCATTTACATGTGGTAAAGGACTCTTGAAAATTTAAAATTTTGTTCAATAGATTTTTAATTTTTAAAAATTTAAAATTTCACAACTTTCAAATTGTGAATGCTTTTTGAGTGTGGATAATCAATTAACATCATCTCAAATTTTTTCCTCATCAAAATTCCTTTATAAAGAGAGTCTTTAGTTTAGTAATTTGCAAAATTGACTGCTTTTGATGCAACTATTGTTCAAGTTCAAAGGTCCTTTATTAAAACCAAAACCCCAATTTGTTTATTTGAAATTTTTTTTTGAATTTTTCAACATTCATATTAGTCATTTAACACTGCATTCTATGACTAACATGACATTAAAGTGGCACCACAAAAATATATATCTAACAAAATTACAATTTTTATAGAATTTTGATGGTTGCCCGACGTGCTTTTTGGCTTGTTTGATTGTGATTGCACCCACATGCCTTATCCAAGGTTACTAATTCACACTAGTACAAAAACATGTTTTCTATGCCTTTAATATTGTGGCTACAAATGACAATGATCATTGAGTTACTTGTCCAAAATGACCGTACCAAGTTGTTTTTGTTCATTTTGGCCTCCCACAAATATTAGGTACATCCGATATGACTAGGTCAACTATTCATTCTAATCAAATCAAACACTACCAATTACACATGGATTGCGTGATGCCTACATGGTGGTGTCAATGCCTACAATGGTGTGACTCATTTATGTCCCTTGAAGTATATTGTGACTTGCAACATGTTATGTGTGCATGATCTCAATCATTGAGAATGTTGCTTTGCGTACTTATGTGCCAAGTGTGTATATTTGTTCCCTAGTCTTCATTTAAATTTGTGTGACAAGAAAGTAATTTCTTTTTTGCCTGCAATTGTGCAACCATTGCCAAACCCTACAACAAATAAAATGAAGATGTAAAATACACAAGAGCCATGCCATGATATTTGCATTCTTTATATTTAGTTTCTAGTCACTACTTTTCAGATATTGTTATGGACAATCAATATAACAATATGTATTACAATAGTGTTTTGCGAATTGTTGCAAAATTTCAAAAACAGCCTAGTAGTCAAGTGCAATAGCAAATTGACAAATCTGAATCCACAATTTATTGTGAGAGGAATGGAAGAAGTTCAAATGTACATATTAGAAACCCTGGGAACCATTGTTATGGTCACCTTAGAAATCAAAACTATGGGGAGGTCCCATGGCCATTTTTTCAATGGTACCACATCAGATAACCATGTTCAACTATGGTGGTACAATGATACTCCTAACCATGCTACAAACAAAAATGAATACAATATTTTGGTTGCCAAGACATGAGAGTACCGGCATCACCAATAGTCCTTGCAAGAACAAACACCATGCTCATCTGTGTGCTCTTGATCGCCTACTACAAATGTATGCACCTCATTATTCTCTTCAATTCAAGTTGTTTGTTCACACCTCTTTCCAAATTTCTCTGCCATTCAACATTCACAGAGAGACAAGCATCCATGTTGTCAGCAGCAGCATAGATGTTCAATAGCAACACATAACCTGCAGCATTTTCAGGCTCCAATTCAAGAATTCATTTAGTGACACAACCTCCCATCTCCATCAACGACCCACATTATTATGGAGCTCTGCTCCGGATACCAAAGTTCCAAATAGCCAATATTTGTTGGATATCTGAACTAGACATTATCATAAACTTCAAGTCTGGGCATTGGATATGCTCAAGGCAAGCAAGCAGGGGCCTAGGGATCAAGTGCATCATCACTGTGCACTCTGTATGCAAAAGCATTTTAAGTATGCAAAGAGTTTTATATCTCTGACTGCTGCGGCATGTGGATGAGAGATCCTATTGTATCTGCTGCTGAGTAAAGAAGAGCAGATTTAGTGCCTTGGGTCCTTGATGCAGCATTAGAAGGTGGGATTGCCAACAAGATTAAAGGCAGATATAGAGCCTCCAACCTATCCCAACCTTTTAGGTCAAGATCAGCATACTGGTTTCCTTATGTCCCACCATCACATAGCTACCAGCTTTTGGTTTAGCACAATAAAGTCTTGCACCTCTCACAGTTGCTAGACATCTTGCGAGAATAGGTTGCTCAAGCACACAAAGCAATGTAGATAAACAGGTAATGGACTTGGATCATTATGGGAAGCACAGCAACTTTTTCAACCATGACCCTGACTGTGATACTTGCATGCTGGGAGGCACTTACCATGCATTTAGAAAGATTTGCTGCCTCTGAGCGGCAGTCATAATTAATGACTTCAGATATCTGCCAGCATTTGAGGGTCCTGCAAATCTTCACCAGGATCCTGTAGATACAAACACTGCAGATCTGCAGACTTCCCAATGTAGACAAGCACATATCTAGCTTGGCTGGTGCAAATGGGTAATGTCATTTTGTTGCTCTACACATTTTGTAAATGACATTACCCATTTGCACCACCCAAGCTATATATATGGTTTCTAGTAGTCCCCCCTTGTGTGTTGCTCTAGCTTGGGTGGTGCAAATGGGTTATGTTTCATTTTGTTGCTCTGGCTCTTGAATCACAATAGTGGTGGTAGTTAATTTGTGCAGAGTAAGGCCCACAGTCAAGGGCCTTACAGAAAGTAACGATTTGCTGAAATTTTATGACAGTTGAGATTATCCAAGAAATCAGAAGGCGAATCATCTACAAAGCTAAAATGCAGAAGATACTTGAGAAAAAGCCAGAAGATACTTCCCTTGGGCTGAAGAGCCCATCTTGGAACTCAAAGGCCCTGGCATTTATTAGAGGTCAAATTCTGTCTAGAATATGCCATCCAAATACACTACAAATAAGTCATCAGGTCTCTATGGAGAGATAAAAACTCAGGTTGGATCTGGTCAATGCTGAAGAAGAGCTGACAAGCTTGATTTGGATGTCTGATAAACACATTGCAAAGCATATGCATATTGGAGATTTTATGTTTCACTGAACTAGACAGCTTAGTTCTGGGGTTTGATAAAATCCCAATGGAGAACTATCGTAGAACTATGGCATTATGACTTATAATGATGGATATAGAGAAGTTTGTCTTGCACTGTTGAATACTCAAAGTGAGCAAGATTGTAGTTTCTGGGTAGACATTGACTAGATAAGCAACCTAATAACCTAATGCACAACATCTACGTCTGTTACATACTTTCCCCAATTGAACCATGTTCCATCCTTGGCAGCATTTCATGTTATGACAGATGGATGTCATACCTTGATTGATTGGTGGGTCTTGAGTGCAAGATGTGAGACAAGATAAATTTGCGAAGAATACAACCTTAGCAACAATGATTGGCATGGCAATCATAAGAAGAGAAATATGGCACTTGATGTTCCCAGCTATCTCCAAGAGGCACAAATCAACCTATCAATGTAATCTTTCATGCAGTAAGTAAATTATGCACATATAAGTTGTGTCGGTCGATAGGAAATGCATGAAACTGACCTTCATTTGTGGGCATTGAACTTGGCACCATAGTGCAAATGGATGTGGAGTTCAGCAGTGATTATGTGAAGATTTCACCCAAGTTCTACCTGGGTGAATTGGAAAGGCCTTAGTAGAAGTGGCTTTATTTTGGGATGAAGTGTAATATGTTGATACGAACTCCTTTTGGGATGACATGAAGATTTTTTGTGCGCATTGCAGATAATATGAAAATACAAAATCTTTCTCATGAAGACATGTTTTACTACCATAGTAGAGTACATTGGCAGCTTTGTGACACCAATTAAGTTATTTGTAGAAATAGTGAAATTTTTTAAACAGATATTTTTTTCAAAGAACAAAATTTTGTGAAGGAAAATAGAATGGAAGGGAATTAATTTTTGCCTGACATGGAACCTGCAAATTTAATTAATTATTCAACAGACATGTGTTGAAGCTGCCCTTGCACTACTGTATAAGCATGTACCTAACTAAACAAGAAGTAATGAAATTAGGGGATGGTTACGGATGTCAAGGTGTTTTGGGGGAGGGGGATTCTAGGGTAATGGGTTTTATTGTAGACTCCCATTTGACAAGGAGAATTCAAGTAGTAATAGGAGCTGAGAAGATTTTGCTGAACATTGCTTGATGTCATAAACCTTCCAATTTCAATGAAGATGTTGTATTGGGTTGAAATTTCGTTTAATTGATTGGATGTTTTTAGAGTGTCGCAATTGAATGTGCTTGAATGTGTATTTGTTAAACTTTTGGTTTTAGTTCTATGTGAATATGCAATTGTAATGTGTGAATATGTGCACACAAGTGTTTTTAGCTAGCTTTCTTTGGGTTTAGCATTTGGTTGAGGTTGTGTGTGACATGCATGTGCATGTATTGTGTGTGGATATGTTGTGAGAAGTACACAAAATATATGGCACTTGCACACACAATAGAACAATATAAATTGCATATCCTAAATGTTGAACCCTAATCTAGCAATCTAAAATTAGTAGACATGTCCAAAATTATATAGGTAATCTAAGATGTTCAATACATGCCACGTGTGCTCAAAATTAAAAAATTGTTTCTTAACACAACAAACAATCAAGTTAGACACACAATGTTGACATTTTCAACATTATATTTAACATTTACGTCAACAAGTACTATTGAATGGTTAGTCAATAGAATCATTACATGTCACACCACATTCACTAGCATCATTAGATAATCTAGTCCTAACAAACAGGACACATGTTATCCGTTCAGTTATCATTACCTGTGGCACTTTATTCAAAACATACATGATATGCTAAACATTGTTAGTCATTTTCTCAAGATTCATGTGACTAACTTGTTACTTTCTGCTTGCCATAGATAATTAGTTGTTTTTAATAGCAACATTAACCTATTTGGGAACCCATTTTATTTCATGATAAAACACACCATAAAAGACATGATTTATAATGGTGTCAGGGAAAAAATTACACATTTATAAAAACATGTGAAAGTTGACATCCAAAAGTGTATTATTTGGTTGAAAAAATTGGGCAAGAGGAAGTAATGTGCACAAGTTTTTGATCGAGGTCTAAACATTTGAAAATGACAATGAAAACTAGTTATGTGATTTGATCCAAACCATTTTATGTTTTTAATTCTAGTCATTTAATTATATGTTTTTGTTTTAATAAATCTTGTTTTTGTGCCATGGTTTTTTATAATAGACATGGAAGGTTTTATGGGTGTAGTTGCATTAACATGTATCATTAACAATCATAACCACTCTTTAATTTTCGTTATTTTAAATTGTAAAAAAGTTAAATTACAAAAGGACTTGCTTTTATATAATATTTTTTTCAATATATTGGTATACATATCCAAGAAATTTAGAATCAATTTAATGAATTAAAAACACACATTTAAAAAAAAATCTATGGAACCAATGTTTTAAAATAATAATTAAGCAACAAAAACACACAAAATGCAATTTGAATTTTTTTTAATGACATAGTTTTGGAATTTTTTTAATATAAATCTTAACATAATAATATTTTAAAAATTGAAGATTTAAAAAAAATTCAAAATGATGTATTGAAAAGATTTCAAGAATATTTTTGAAAAGAATAATGAAAATAATGGTTGGATTTTCATGGGTTTTTCATTTTAATGTGAAGGTTGTAGGGTTAAAAATCAAGTGTTGTTGTTCCAAAATGCATTGACTTTTCAAAGGACTATTGCTTTGTGTTATGGTTGACAAAATAAAGCTTTGTAAAATCACATACCCTTTCTTGAACAATTTGTGAATCAATGGTGAAAGTTTTGTTGCCAATTGTGATTAGTTGTGTTTTGAATTAAAGCCATGGGCATTGGTTCCTTGGAGATGCCTTACATTTTATCATTTCAACATACCATGAACTTCATGAAAACTTTCATGTCAAATTTTTCTTAATAGCCTTAATGGATTTAGAGGAAAAATAAATTTGTTATTGATCATAAATTTGAAAAATTTGTGTGTTGCATGAATTGATAGGTGTTGGAAGTCCTTTACCTTTGCTTAGATGTTGTTACTAATGAAGATTTGTGTGACACCATCAATATAATTATAAACACATTGAAAAGCCTTGTTTCAAGAGAGTTGCATGGTTATTGTCATTATCTTAGTAATGTGGATAGTTTCAAATGCACCTTGACCTAATGGCACATGGAAAAACACACCTCTCTAATTGTTGTTGTGTTCTTGAGATAAGTTTTAAACATATTGGCTAGCCAAATTTTTAAATACAAGTTGATTTTTGTTAGCAAGAATTGACTATCTAATCCACATGTTGGGCGCCCCAAGTGTTTTGATTTTGCATTTATATGTGGGCTAAACTTGGATTAATTAATAGAAGAACTAGATGTTGAATTTGGAACAAAATGAAATGTGAAGAATTTGCACATAATTTTGTTACATAACATGTTCATTTTGATGCATTTGATTTATGTTGGGTTTTTATTTGAATGTATCAATGTTTAAAGTTTGTAGTTTGTTGACATTGATGTGTAACTAAAGATGGATTAGTGATTTTAGAGATTTTGCTGATGTTTCTAATGAACAATCATCATGGAGTTCAACAAGATGAAAATTGTTAGTGTCTTATGTGTTGTTGCATGTGACACATAGGTAATTACATAGTGGATTATTGGAGATGATGAAATAAGTTCCATGTTAGGGTTTTAACATAGAAAATTCTTTCCATGCATGCTTCCAATTTTGGTGGGGGGTATTTGTGAAAGATACAAGGCTGAAAAACGCAGAATTTCTATGTGTGTTGTGTGTACTTTGTCATCTTTGTGTCTTTTGTCTATTAACTAGCCGTTTAGTATTTTGTGTTTTTTGTGCATCTTCTATGTGCATCATTTGGAAGGCTTTTGTTTTTCATGCCTTGTGTTTTATTGATTTGTTTTGTGTTTTGTGTATGTTGTGTAGCTTGTATTTAGTGTTTGTTATGTGTTTATGTCATTTGTGTGTTTTCTATGAAGCTTGAGTCAAATTAGTCTTTTGTTGTTTTATATATTGTGTATTTCATGTGGTGTATTTTCAATGTGTTTGTGGTCTTGTGTTTTTTTATGGGTGATTTTCAATCTTAGGTCCCATATGTCTTATGTCTCATGATCAATGTGTTTTTTGTGGGTCTTTTGTTTTCTATATATTTATTATATATTTTGTGTGGCAAATGATGACTATTTTTTTTGTTTGTTTTCATTTTAAAAAAAGGATCACATTAGCATGGAACAATCCATGTTCAATGGAGGATATCTATCTTTGTTAATCCTTAGAATGTGTGCACAATTTGTTGATCTAATTTTGTCGTTAATGATTTAATCTTTGATGGATATGAGTTAGGGGGGATGGAATTTTGAATATGGAAAGGACAAGAAACTTACACCTAATAAACCATTTTGGACAAAATATCATATTTGTTAATCACAAGGTTGTTAATTTTCAAATAATTTGTGTTAGGTTTGAAGGAGTATTTGTCCAATTTCAGTTGAAGGGCTTGATATTTGAATTTTGAAGTTGTACCACGAATACATAACTATAACATGATGCAAAAGTTATTGGGTCAAAACATAAAAGAAAGGTGCCAAGGTCACCAAAATAAAAGTTTTTTTTCAAAGACTACACATGACACATGTCATTTCTATGTTGATTTATAACTTGAAATTTGTATTTTGGATACCTAGTTTAACACTACATGTTAGATATAAATACATTTTGACTACAAATTGATTTCATATCATATATATTATACATTCATGCCTACTATCACATAAATATGAACAACTTTTGTTAAGTTCACATTTTCAAAATCCAAAATTTTAAAAGTCAAAAGCACATTTGAACCAAATGTGTTCAAATCAATTAAAAAAATAACTTTCATGAATTCAAGTCCTTTTGCCCTTTTAATCATAATTGTTAAAATCCTTTTCAATTTTTAGAAGGAATAGTGCACATTTGGTTGTAAAAAAGAACGTTTGGAAAAAAAAAAAAAATCATTTTTGATGTTGAGTGCTTTGAACATGCAAAAACATTTTAAGGAATGTCTATTCACTTGGGTGGCTCCTTTGACTATGTTTTTACCCTATTGGATTTTTAGATCACATTAATAATATTTCATTTAATTTTTAGTATCTTAATACTTAGGTTGGTTAGGCACCAATTAAATCATTTTTGGAATAGCCAATTTTTAAAAAAAATACTTGCCAATCATGTCAAAAAGTTTAATGAAACTTTCAAACAATATTTTATTATTTAGTATGATGTTGAATTTTAAATTTTATCTATTTTTATTTTTGAAAAAAATTGAATAAAAAAAATATTACTAAACACCTTCATTTTTCATCTACATTTTCAATGAAAATCTTATATACTAGTCATAAGTTGTAGTTGCATCTACGACTATAATTTGGTTCAACCCTTCCTATAGTTGCATATTCAACTACAACAAATTACAACTACATGGACATGTACGATTAACACATTATTAGTTGTAAAATAAGTTGGTTTGGATAGTAGTCGCATAATAGTTGTAAAAATATGGTCATAATGGACAACATTTCTTCTAATGAATCTTCGGTCGACATGTGAAAACATCTAGCTATCAAGGTTAGTTCTTTGCCAATGTCTCATGTTAATTTTCTTTCTCATTCAAATCTCATGGAACATGTGCTATCGGAAATGGTTTAAAAGACCATGGATTTGCATGTGCTGCCTAATCTTGAAACTATAACCATAGTTTCTGCATGTTTAGTTTCATATTTAGATGTCCATAAGTGGGGTAGACATTTTTCCATTAATGATTAATTATTTGGATGAAAGTTGGATCACATAACATGCTATTGTAGGATTATTTGAAATTTAAGAACTAATGGTACCGGGTTTTGCAACTTTAAGGTTTGTTGGAAAAATTTGGATTAATCCACTATGTTCTTGCATTTGTGAAAGATGAAGGTAGAAATTTGGGATCCATGGCTACAACATTGTGATTTATTGTTGATTATGAGCCTTTGAAAATTTTGTGAATGTATGAAAATACTTGTTTTGGGCATGTCATGTTTAAAACTTGTTAATATGCAACAAATGATGATAAGGTTTTAGCAACACTAACTTTGGTGAATGTGAAAGTTGCTCCAGCTAGATTGTAGAAAATAATTATGTGGACAAAGAAATTGGGGAAAGGGAAGTAAGAAGGGGAGAGGGCATGCATGGATAGTGGGTTGCAACCTTGGAAGTTGAAAACTCTCGTCAAAACAAGGTTTGCTAGCAAGGTAATCATGTTTGAAGAAACTTTGGAGTTCAAAGCAACAATTTTATTGTGTTATGGCAAGTAGAAAACATCAAGTTTTCAATTGCAAGTCTCAAAGGCCCAAGTGTGGGCCATTGTTAAAGTTGTCATTATGTGTTTGAATGTAGTGGTGATTTCATGTGTGTTGAGTCAATTTAGAGCTCATTGGTTGCTATTTGATGCCTTGGTGACTACAATCAATCTCATTATGGTGGAATTTCAACAAGATCCCTTTGCTAATGGGAGTGAAACATGTGACTAGTTTGATGTTGAGTTCCATATATTGAACAAAAAATATTGTAGGAGGTGGTGAAGGTGATAAAACCCTTTTTGCAATTTTTGAAAACATTTGATTCTTGCTAGGTTCATAATATGATAGAATCAGTGTTGGATCCTCATTATAAATCCTTGTGGGTTGTTAAGAATTATGTGGGGCATGGGAATGCAATTCAACTTGCACTTGAGAATGAAATGAAAAGAATCATCCCACTTTTGATGATAGTTTTTGAAAGGTTAAACCTTTTTATCCAAGCACAAGTGGTTGTTTCAATTGCTGAGCTTCTTGTTGAAGAAGAAGAAACCCATAGGTTTGGTGTTGGGGCATTCATGGAAGAATTTTAATGGGCATTGGTTACTAGGGAATTGTCTTTATTTTATAACCATCTATGTGTGCAAAGCCATTTGTTTGGTGGAAGACCCAAACCATGAAGGCCAACTTTCGAATGTTGACTTCTTTACAAAATATTTTTTT
>Ga0209611_10009230_pt1 | contig 15008 bp, 12 predicted proteins | sample S1TSphgellanicum_3_FD_187693 | JGI IMG/M metagenome (GOLD analysis project Ga0209611, IMG submission 187693) | Host-associated microbial communities from peat moss isolated from Minnesota, USA - S1T2_Fc - Sphagnum magellanicum MG (SPAdes) (version 2) | ecosystem: Host-associated > Plants > Peat... | reverse complement strand
ATATCTCATGGAGCGTATGGATAAGTCGCTCTCCAAAATGTTGGAGGACTGCCCACTCCCGCTTGTCCAAGGCATTGACATGATGATTCAAATAGCAGAAGGGGTCAGGTACCTCCACAGTAAGAATATAGTGCATCGTGATCTCAAGCCTGAAAACATTCTTGTCAAGCATGATGATTCTGGCCCTGAAAGTTTGATGTTAGCTCCACCCGTAGAGCACTTCTGGATTGCCAAAGTCTCAGACTTTGGCTCTGCAAAAGAAAAAATGGAGAGCATGGCATATGCAGGCCAGACAATGAATGTTGGCACAACAATGTTTATGGCACCTGAGATGTATGAACTTGAAAATGGTGCCGAGCAGCCAGAGAGGTTCCACCCAATGAAAACTGATGTGTACAGTTTTGCACTTATTTGCTTTGTGGTGCTGACCTCAGAGTCTGCTCCCTTTCCATTCAAAGAATTGATGAACCCTACAGTGAAGGCATTCAAAGATCGTGTGAGGAAAGGGAAAAGACCAGAGCTGCCACCGAACTGCCCTGTTTACTTGTCTGATCTTATCCAGCAATGTTGGGATGGTAACCCTGTCAAGCGACCAAACTTTGACTCCATTTGCACAGAACTGAGACACATCAAAGACTTTCTTCTTACAGGTAGGCTCATTTCACCACAGCACAATGTATGTACAGAGAAATTTATTGTTTGCGGTGACTATTACCCATAGAGTAATTTCTCCCCAGTAGTTTGGGAGTATAGTGACTGGATGACAGACTGTACGTAGCTCTCATCTGGGCATGTCAGGTTACAATTTGCACAATGTTTGGCCTGGTTCTACCCTAAACAGATGCCCTTCTGTTGATTAGTTATTGCAGTGCCTTTCTGACTTTGCAGAATTTCATGCTTACATGTGAATTCCATTGGTCTGTCTCAACAATTTTTTGAAGTTGGATGCCTCTCCTCTATCTAAGACATTACCATTATAATGAGGCTTCCACTTAGGCTCCTTAACATGTCTTAGCTGATAAGAACTCAAAATCTCCCTGTGTGTTTGACTTTTGTAGCCGGCTGGTTCCTGTTATTTGTGCTGCTTTCAATCTCCCAGTAACGGTCTTGTTGATATAAGTAGGAAATGCATATGATTCTTCTTGCCATTCACACTTTTCCTTACACATGGATATCGTCTCTAGGAACAATGGTGCTATTCTCTCATTTGCAATGCAGTGCAATACCCTTTTCATTTTTCCTTTCCATTGCAAGTAAGAGTCTTGGTTCTATGGATCATGCTTGAATGTCAATTTGGTGGTTTCCTTAACAGGAGCTGGAAAGGAAAAAGTTTCTGGAATCAATGGGACAATGCACTGCAACACACTGCACTCCAAACCTGAACAAGAAGAAATTGAGGGATATCTCGTACGTCATGGTGTTATTGGTATAAGTGTTTCCATTCTCCTCTGATTATTCTACTTCTTTCTTTGCACACGATGAATCTGGTCTCTTGGGGCGTTGATGACATTATTTCTTGTTGTCACATGGCACTCCTCTTGTCAGTTTTTGGTGTGTGAACAACTGGTGCAAGCACAAGTCTTGGTGAATTGCTCATGCTTGAGGGAAAGTTTTGGTGGTTTCTTTAACAGGAAGTGTGAAGGGAGAAGGTTCTGAAATGCATGTGACAATACAACACAATCCCTGGTGGAATGTAGAGCCAATTCTTGCATCCCAGATCAGGATGAGTCAAAGTTTAAGACATGCACTGAAGGAAGTGGAGTCTTTCAAACAAGAGTGCCTAGAGCTTGACAGGAAAGTTGACAAGATTGCAAGCTTATTGAAACAGGTAGTTCGTTTCTCCATCATGACTCGAGCTGGGCTTTATGAATGCCCGACCCGAAAGATTGCAAGGGAAGTTGAGAAAACACTTGAGAGAGCACTTGGTCTTGTGAAGAAATGCAGGGGGAGTGGGATGCTCAAGCGTCTCATCACAAGGACAAATGTCTTCGATTTTGAGAAAGTAAACCTGTATCTTGATAATTCAATTGCAAATGTTCAATATCTTCTGAACATTTCTGCTATTGGAGAAGATCGCCCTATTCATAAGGGGCTTCCCCCCATTGCCTCCAATGAACCAGTTTTGTCCATAGTGTGGGATAATGTCTCAATAATGCATGTTGGGAATGCTGAGGAGAAGGCTCAGGGAGCCTCATATTTGGCAGACTTAGCAAAGGACAGCCATAATGCATCCATCATTTGTGAGGAGGGTGGGGTGCCACTGTTGCTGCGTTTGTTGAAGGAGGGAACTCCTGCAGGACAGGAAGAAGCAGCAAGGGCTCTTGGGTACCTGGCTGCTGATTCGCACTGTGTTTGCAGAATGCTGAGTGAGGGTGCCATCACATTCTTCCTACCAATTTTGGCTCGTGGCCCCACAAAAGTTCGGGTCAGTTTTTATTGTTCCAAACCTTCAAGCTCTGTGTATCAATCATTTCTCAGGATGTACTACATAATGCAGCTCACAATGAGTCAGCTGGATTTACAGACGTTCCTATATTGGTTTGATGTTTGGTAGTTGGAATTTTTATGTTGATGACATTGAGGAGTTGTGCTGATTCCTGTAAAATGATTGTGTCTTTCAGGCTATGGTTTGTTGGGCTATATCACAATTTTGTGCAAATGATCTGGAAGCACAGGTTGACATTGCAGAAGCGGGTGTGATCCAACACCTTGTCTTTTTGCTTGGGCATGATACTGTTGATGATTTGAGCAAGACTACGAAAGCAATGAACATCCACACAGTTGTCAAGACGACGATGACAAATCAAAAGAGTGCCCGTGATAGTTGCAGAGAGCAACCAGATCAAGAGGGGGAACCAGGACCTGATAGTGATTACAAATCCCATTCGAATTCCCTTTCACAAATCACTCCAATGCCAAATGCAGTCCATAATAATTCCCAGAGTATTTCTACAAAGTCCACCAGCTTGGAAAATGGGAAATTGTCACTGCAGAGCTCTTCCTTACATGTAATAAGCCAGAACAGTAGGGACAATGAGGACCCAGAAACAAAAGCAAAACTGAAGGCAGAAGCAGCCCGTGCACTATGGAAGTTAGCCCACAACAACGTTCAGAACAGCAAGAGCATCACTGAAACCCGTGCCCTGCTTTGTTTTGCAAGGCTGATACAGTGTGAAAATGATGAAAATGATTTGCGATACAATTGTGTCATGGCGGTTATGGAGATAGCACGGGCAGCAGAGCATGATAAAGAACTTCGCAGAGCAGCTTTCAAGACCAATTCTCCTGCCACTAAGCCTGTGTTGGACCAGCTCCTGCGGGTTATTGAAAATGGCCATCCTGAGCTGCAGGTGTGTGAGGTTTTTGTAAATTTTCTTTTACCTTCATGGTTACTGGAATTCATACTTGTGGTATAGATTTGATTTAACAATTTGCATGCAGTATGGTCATCAATACTTCGAGCGTATGATTGGGTACTGACAGAGTACTTCCCGATTATTGGCAGGGCCCGTATATGGGTGTTATGAGAGCTTGAATATAATAACACCCAGAATTATTATGACTATACATTTGAAATGCTTTTTTTTCAGGTACCATGTCTGACAGCTATGGGAAGCCTTGCACGCATATTTCCAGCAGCAGCCCATGTTATACCTCCAATTACAGAGGCATTGGCAAGCTGGGATGTTGCCGTAGCTGCTGAGGCCTCACACACTCTTTTTAAGTTTGCAAACAAGGAGAATTACCTCCATGTTGAGCATTCAAGAACAATTTTGGAGTGGAATGGGGCTTTGCATTTGGTGGCTTTGTTAAACTACTTGGACATGTCCACTCAAACATCAGCACTCAAACTCCTTTGTTGTTTATCCCTAAATGTTCCGGACAGTAATTTCCTCGCCCAAGCCGGTGTGTTGAAGGCATTGGAAAGCATGACCCAGACAACATTGTTGAGTCTACACATAGAACTGAAAACTTTTGTAATGGAAGCCATTGCAAAGCTTGAGCATTACCAGAGTGGCAGCCATGGGAACTCATCAACAAAAGGAACTTATGTATCATAGTTTTGGAGAGCCCAAGGCTGTGATCATTCTTGTTGTGTTTTGTTTTTGTTTGGCCGGAATTGACATGTTGGTTACCTGAGACTGTCTTTGTAGAGTCTCCTCTGCAATCTCATAGATATATATTTTGGAAATGCCTTTCAAGAGTTTTTCTTGCTTGTAGCCATTGTTACCATGCAGATAGTTTCAGGCTGCTGTAATACTGCATGGCTTTTGTTATCCTCACTCATGAACTGTTTTGAAGTTGGAGATTTGGGCTTGATTTTCATGTATCTTACACTTCCCAGTGATTTTGCTCAGCATTGATGGTGATGGTATCCATATTTTCAGACTCATGCTGTACACTGTGGCTTTGTTGAAAGTGTGCATGATTTTGCAGTGCAAGGAGGTGCCATAATGTCTTTTGTTGGGTATTTCCCGTTGGATAAGCATTTTGGGTCTTCCATTTGGGAGCGCAATTCCAGCAGCACCACCGACACAGGTATCTTGATCTTACTGCTGACAAACTTAGTCTCTATGTTTGTTTCTGGCTCAGGAAAGTCTCAGCACTGATATGCTGGTTGTTGTTTCATTTGTAGTGCAGGATTGACACTGTGATGGAGAGGAAAGGCAAACTCAGAATGGGAAACAACATAAGTCTATCGGAACTCCCAACTGAGTTTGACACTCAACAACTGGGCAAACCCATGTTGCAAGATCAGCAGAACATTTGGCTTGTGAACATTTTACTGCCTTATGACTGCATGCAAGTGCAAGCATCTTGAAATATCTGAATCGTATCTCAGTAAGAATTACATCTGTTTCATCCTCTACAGAATCATGAGAGCGTCGGACCAGACAACAGCAAGCTGGTGGTGTTACGTCTTCACTGGTTACTTGTAAGTCAAGGTACTGTAGATGGGTACTGAATTCTTTTTATTGGTATCATCCTTGTCAGGAGGATAGTACCAACTTCAAAATTTTCTTCAGCCTTCTGTGGTGACAGATACAAAGGTGGCCTACTGATGGACAGCCACAGATAAACCTCAGGTGTATTAAGGGAGATAGATCCCTTGCCAACAAGAAGTAGCTAACGAGGTCTCAGACATCTGATGGAATACATATCGGGATAAGCTGGCTTCACAGCTGATAATGCAGGAGGAGCTGAAAGTTTCCTTCCTTCCTGCCCAACCAAGGAATCTATTTGGTGTTCTTGTGGAGGCATGAGGAAGACATGCTTGGTATGAGGACATTCCAAGTGTGCAATATGGAATGCAGGTGAAGGACATTGGCCATGGCTTGCATCTACTTCAACATTTTATCTGCAGTTCCAGGCAAGTAACACACAATATTTTCCAACCCAGTTTTCACATCTCCAAAATTGTAGCTGCTTGCTTCTTCAGCTTAAGCTGGCCCAGAGACTATTGACAAATGGCCAATTTTGATGACAATGCAAGATCAAAGATGTACTGAATACTTGTTAACTGAGAGATTAAATCGAATTCTACATGCAACCATGTATAAGATAACACTCATTCGATCTCGTCACGTTATCAGCAAAGAATATTGACAGTGAATTGGATCTCTGTTTACCCTGGCATTTCATCTTCTTGTTGTATGTGGTTCTATGGGTTTAACTCAATACTAATCAAGGTATGTGAATCATCCCCATAAGAATGAATAACCCATTAGACCATGTCATTCCAAGTTGGAGAAAAACCAATTTGGGGTTGATCACCAGGCAACATGGATATTTTCATTATTTGTAGGATTAAGGTCCATATGCCCATGGAAATTTTATGATTCATGAGCTACTAGCCGTCAACCACCACCAAACCAACCGTTACACAATTCATGGAATTGCATTTGACATGAACCTTAGCTTAGGAAGACTAAAATAGAAAATAAATAGGGGCATAGAAATCTAATCCTTCCGAGCACGATGGGAGGATTAGATTTCTATACCTCTATTTATTTTCTATTTTTTGCATTAATAAAATGGTGATAAGAATGGAGCCTCTTTAGTCTTCATCATTTTAGAGAGGAGTGATTAGTTTAGACCTAATGTCTAATAAACTTGCATTGGAAGAGTTGCAGAATTTATAAATATTGTCATCACTGAATATTCAGTAAAAATATAAAATTAAAATTTTAGTGAAATTTGGGGTGCAATCTTGGGTACCATTGGACAGTCTTCGATGAGAAAGGTGTGTAGAGAGGTGGTTTTGTAATTTTCAAACTTCTTTCATTGGTGGAATTGTTAAAATTTCAGTTATTTTTTTCATTGAAAATTTGATAACATGTGTTCAAAGGCACATAGGCCATATTAGGAACTATATTGTATGGGATGATTAAATTTAATATGCAAGTGCTGAAATCAGTTAATTTTAGTCGATGAGGCCATTTTGATGCTTCGAGTTGAAGTTTTTAAGGTTCATCAACACATAGGGTTGTCAAATATTTTGACTTTAGTTTTTTATATAATATAATATGCAGTGGAAATTATTACATGTAGTGAAGGATGTCATGAAGCATCATTTCATCCATCTGTCTCATCATCCATCTGTCCCGTCATGGTGTGTTTACTCCGACAGGGCGGAGAAACAGTGGAATACAGACGTGGCGCTGTGGAGAATAATATATATTAGTGTTGTAAATTTGTTTTTTAATTTTTAATTTTGGGGTTTTTGGACTTAGGTACACTGGTCGTGTCTCTTTCTCAACAACTGAAAGAGTTGGGTTGGGCTCTTTTTGTTTTTTTTTTTTTTTTTTGTGTAAATATTATTTAGAATACTGGAAATTTTCAATGCTTTTTACATTGCCATAATTTATTATTATAGTTCAATGGATGCCAGAGCGAGCAGCCATTAAGCACACTTTTATTAGATATTGGCAATTTCAAGGCTTGCAATTGCCATAATGATAATGGATGTCAGTTGCCATTTTAGCACACAAACTTAATGGATATATTGGTAATTGCAATGATCAGATTGCCCAGAAAAACAATTTTGCCAATAATAATAATATGCTGGATGCCAAAGGTATTATTATGATGCATGTGAAAATTGGCTGCACCAGAAACCCTAATCATTATAAACAGGGAGGGGGTCTGGATACTGGAACTTATCAACATCCAAAAACAAAGAAATAATTTTCAACAGATTGATACCTACTAAATAAGTAACTTACTACTTACTTACAAGTTGAACAACGTTGGGGTATATTTGCCATCTCTGGTCTATTCCCATGGTCAACTATATGTTGTTATCTCACGGGTCACAAGCAGTGCAAACATCAAGATTTTCAGCGGCCAGGGTCCTAATGGATACATGCGAAATGTCGTATATAAAGAGGTTTTGGAAATGTAGTTTGTAATTGTAGTTTTGTAATATGTACCGTCAAATACACACACCTCTGTGCATTAGGCACAGGGTTCAAACTAGTATATATATAAAAACTTTATTTTGATTTTTGACTTAGCATGCCATAATATGCAATGGACAATAAGGATGTATAAAAAACTAAAGCTAAAATGAAAAGATCCATTACAAAGTGAAAGATGATTATTGCATGTGTGATAAATGCAAGATGTTCCCAACATATAAGGAATGTATCTACTTGCAAAGGCAAGTGGGGAGCATTGGATGATGATTTTAATAAAAACTTCGACTACATGGTAAGAATAGGCCAAAAATAAAAATTTTGAATTTTGAAAAAAAAAAAACATTGGATTTATTTTAGCAATTTTGGCCTTGGGATGTACAACAAGGAGCAAACCCATCCTTATTAAGAACCACCTCATTTAAATCCAAGGGAATGTGAACCCAATTTCATTGAATTTAATATTTTGATTTTTTTTTCTTTTTATTATTGACTTGCACCACATAGGTTGTGTTTCTCACCTATGTTCACAATATGAATTTTTTTAACACCTACATATATTACAAAATTAAGAAATTTACGGTCTCAAAATATTTTTGACATTTGTTCTTGAAATTCCTGACCCCTTATCATTAAACAGCAAAATGCATCATTATAAAAATAAAAATAGTTTATTAACTATTGTCATTAAGGTATTGGCCCAATTGTTGAATGAAACAAAAAAATGAAAATTAATACAAATTTGTAGACATGAATGTCATACCCTTTTAAGATCTAGTCTTCACTTTCAAAATTTGGTGCATAATTTTTTGTTCACGAACTTTCTACCAAACGTAAGTTTCATTGCATCAATGCTACACCCTTAAGAAATCCAACATCGCCACATACTTCAAATTGTAAGTTGAAAAAATCTCCATCTTTATAACCCCAATGAATGTGCCAAATGGAAAAATTGCAACTTGAACTATCTTGGGGTGTAATTTTGCAAATGCATACGCTACTAGTTGTAATTATTATTATTTTTGTACAATTAACATTTTAGGAAAAAATACAAATGAATTATATATATAATTTTATTTTCAATATATTGGCACACATATCCTAAAATTTTGAAAGTAAAATGAATTCAAAGTACTCAAAAACACTTTGAAATAGTTGTAATTAATGTTTTAAATTTTTATTAAAACTTTTTCAAAAGATTTGAAAGACATTTTTGGAAAGAATTAACACAAAATTTAACATTATAGTATATAATGATTTTTTAAAAATCAATTAAAAGAATTCAAATATTATGAGAATAAATGTAGAATAAGTTGTCACTTGAAGGGACAAGTGTGGCTCCCAATAGCTCATTTAGACCCCTTGTTTAAATAGATGTGAACAATCGAACAACATAAAAAAAATCGTGCTAACTAAAAGAGTGAAAAGAAAGGATCCCATTATGCTCAAAAACTAGGTTTAAATACTAGTGTAAAAATTAGTGTCATCCAACTCTAAAAAGCTATCAAAATATTCATTAGCTTTTTCACATTTGGGTAGCGTTGGCCTTAAAGTTGGTCAATACCAATGTTTTGTGGTCATAAGAATTTACTATAAATACATGTTAGTTAACAACTCAGCCATATACCCACTTGTTTGCTGAGGGTGAATTTTTATTTAAAAGTTGGCTTTAGCATGGAACCTTGGTTTTCAAAAAAAATGTTTTTCTAACTACTAGTCTTTTGCTAGTTTTCTCATGAAGATTGTTGGTTCTTTGATGTTTTTGAAATAGCCATAACTAGTGGTTCTCTAGTTGATGCGACAACGTGAAGATATGCAATTACTAAGCCTATAATTTTAATTGTTTAGCCCATCCAGGAAGGTATAACTTAATTTAAAAGGAGGTAACAACTTTAGAAAAAATAAGGTTTTCCTTTGACCCTCTATGTAAAATCTATGTTCAAAGTTTAAATTTGGCTCCCATTTTTCTAATTCAAACATTTTTCATGTGCTTACTATGAGTTGCAATATTAGCCTTGTATGGCTGATTGATGCAAGTTGTTGGCCTACAACTCGTGGTGGCAAGAAGGGGAAACGACCTTTTGAGTTCAAAATAACATAATAACACATCAACACTTGGGAGGTTGGCATGTTATTTCTCTAATGCATTGTTTTCCTTGTTGATGTCCTGCCACTTGGGTATGGGCAAATTTACAGTATTCTTTCTAATGACCAACAATACAACATCATTATTGGAAATTTCCTTAGATGTTCATGTGTCTACTTTGTCACAATGAACCTAGGTTTTTTAGGTGGCCAAAAGGCATATGTGTAATGTAAACATGTGTATCACATCTTGTAAACGATTATGTTCTATAGGCTCATTATTTAGACTTCATTCATTACTGCACGTGGAGTTGGGATGAAGTTCAACATTCGTTCCAACGCCATAAAGCCATTGGACTTTAGTGATTATACATAACTATTGTATTTGTTTCAAATCAATTGTCTTTTTCTCATTCATCAAGCTCATTGTAGTTGCCTCAACTATGTAGGATGTTTAGTTTCTAGTTGTGGCTTATGAGTTTTTTTTCCATTGTATATTATTTCAATTCTTATGAGATGTATATGTTCTTTTGTTTTGGTGATTATACAAAAGTGGTGTTACATCAAACTATGTGATTTGATAAAACTTTATACATTTTATTAATGTGCTTTCATGTTTATTGTCTTATTTTATATATTCATGCATGTATATTGCCTCATTCTATAAATTCATCGAATATTTTTTGGGCATGTAGTTTTTTGTCATTTCAACAAGTTTGAAAATATTGTAGGTATTGTATAAAAGCCTTATATATTAGGAGCATTGGTTGCACCTAGAATGAAAAAATGCATCCTTATATTTTATCATTCACTTCAAAGCTGCACATGTGACGTGGCAAATATTCCATGGCATGGAATATTTTTTAAGATTCTTTCTTGCTTGTGTGAACTTGTTCACATGCTCATATGAACATGTTCACATGAGCCTACTCATCCACTCACTTGTTAATGTCATTGCATTTCATAAGCCCACCATGTAAAACAATTTCCTTGGTCTTAAAAGTTAAACGTTTGCCTTCTTTTTCCAATGACCAAAGGAAACCTCCTACCGAGCTCATCAACTCCTGACAATGAGCAACCGTTGCAAGGTTTCGAGGATGCATATTCAACAACCAAACTTTTTGCATACTCAAGGTTTATGAATTGTTGCGCACCATTACTATCAAAAAGACATGTTTTGTGATTAACTGGGTTGAAGTGTAAGGGCTTTTAATTTCTGACAAATATTGAACTAACAATGTCATGAGTTCTCTTTTAGTAATGGCATTTTTAAAAATTGTGCTAGAGTTTGAAACTAATCCTATGAAAGGGTCCACCATAACCTTCTTCATCACCTCTTCTTTTGTGACAAGGTCTGGAAATGCTTGCAAAATTTTCTTCATAAAATCAAAAATGTGTTGTATCACCCTTTTAACCTCACGTTTTGGCACATCACAACATTCTAACACATCACAATGTTGCACATATTGATATTACAAAATGTTGTTTTGGACTTCTTTTCTTTGAGTTCAAAAACGCCTTTGAAGCTTTGCAACTTTTACCTTTTTTGCAACATGGCCTTTTATCACTCTTAAGTGGCTCTCCTTGTTTCGGTTATTCCCCATGAAATTAACCATGTTGCCCACCTCCAAATGCAAACAAAAATACATTTTGCAAATCTCATACCTTAAACAAATGAACTTCTTGCCCACAACCATTTGATTTCCCAAATGCAGGTTTTCAACAGGTTACGTTTAACACATGCTAATGTCATCATGGGTGGTCTTGGAATTTAGAAGTTGTATAATAATGCATGAAGGTGAAAGCACATTGTGCGGGAGCCATTTTGGGCACTTTCATTATATGTAAAATATATTTCTACAAAATGCATTACATTTAATTTTGGGTTTCACTTTTGGTGTTTGGGCTTAATATTTTTATTTTCACAAAGTTAATGATATTCAATAGTATTTGAATAAATAAATAAATTGTAAAAGCTGAAATTCAAGGAATATTGAATATATTTATGATATTTATAGTATAATAAAACTTGTTTTTGTTTTTGGACTACACTAGGTTTGGGTTTGAATGAGTTAGCTGACAAATGTCTGAAATGAAATTTAAAAGAATTACCCACCTCACATATCTTGTCATCTTCCATTTGAAAATGATAGTTTATCAAAATGTTAATTTACCACATACTTATGGTCATAACCCCCATAAACATCCATTTGTGATATGATAATTATCAATTTCTTCACATGGCTCACAAACTTATTCCAATCATATGGAATCACAATGTTTAATAGATACGACAAATCTCAAAAAGACTAAAAATCATTTTTAATCATTTTTTGAGTATATTTGCATTTTTTATACATGGTGTTGTACAATTTTTTGCCACAAATATATTTTGGAACCTCACAATATAAGTTGGAAAAAAAAGAAAATTTTTTGTGATTGAATTATTTGTGTTATAATATATCATATTATGCAATTTTTTTGGAAAAATATGCTCCATATCACCATGGTTGAAATTGGACACCCTTGGAAAACAAAATAATGTGACAACACTTTTGGCCCCCCCCCCCCATAATGTATTTTCAGCCATAAATAAGTCCTTGTTAAGATCATCCCAACTAGAGTTTGGGAAAACAATTGTTAATGAATAATTCTTTTAGAAAAAAATCAAATTACTCCTTCAAAGGATTTATGAAAATATGGCCTAATTTTGATAATTTAAAAGTCTTTAACTTTTATTTGGCTAATGTTTACACATAATGGGTTTTTGATAAATGTTTTTCATCTCATATCACAACATATATTTAGTCCTTAAAAGAAACATAAGTTGGAAATGCCCATAAATTTCCCCCCTTTTTAATGTTCCAATTATTTGACCAGTCCATATTTATAGACTTTAAAAGTTCATTACTCATAAGGGATGAATGATTTTCTTTAAAAAAATAACTTAAACGTGTTCATAATGTAGTTGTTAGTCTTGATCCCATTATTAAACATTATAATTAAGGATGTTATAATTAAACATTATAATTAATCACCATGTGCATTTGAACAAAGGGTGGCCAATGAAAAAACATCCAAGGATCATAATAGTGAGACATTTAACCGTGCATCTACTGACCTGCATTGCATTCCCAAATTCTTCATTGGTTTTTTTGGCCAATTATGCAATACCCACATCCGTAATCAATAAATTACATTTTGCAACATTGCCAGCTTGCAATACCCACATTATGTTTCCAAAATTTTCATTGATTTTTGGGCTAGCTATGCAATACCTACATATGGGGCTTGAAATGTCCATTGTTGTATTATTCAATTATGTAATATTTATATACCTACATGTTTTCACAATTCAAAATTCGCTTATATATGATAATTGCATTTGTCATGTTCAACATGTGGTTTTGACATAATACCAATGTGGGTATTACATTTTGAGGTCGAAGGTCCACCTAACGTAAACTTGGACTAACAAATGTTAATTTTGACATGTCCTTTGAAGCAAGTATTGCATGTTCGGTAATTAATATAACTTGCAATACTTGCTTGGTTTTTCAATTCATAATTGTTTTAAACGTGGGTATCACATATTGGGTATTTGGTACAACTTGTTAATGGTGGATGAAAATATTGCATTGTGATTTAAGGAGGGTTAATTAAATTTATTTATTTAAGAAGGGTTTTGCAAAATCATTTCAAAATGTGTTGAAATTCCATTCAACCTTAAATGCATTGATTTTTGCAATACCTTCATTGACGATAATAATCACCTTCCATAGTACCTTTAAGATTTTCTTGTGTGTGAGGAATAGCAAAGAGGTAATGATTTAACCCAAAACTAAAAAAAGGTTTTGTTGAAATGTAGAAGTTTAGCCAAAAAAGGATATTGGTTTTGCGAAATGGTGTAGGTTTAACAAGAAGTAAAAAGGTTTTGTTGAGAGGTAAAGTTTAACCATAAAAATACATTATTTTTTGTGAAGATATAAATGTTTAACCAATAAAAGATATTGCCAATAGGTGGAGGTGTAACCACAAAATAAAAGAGTTTTGTCAAAAGGTGGAAGTTTAGCAAAGAAAAAATATTAATTTTCTTGAAAGGATATAGGTTTAACCAAGAAAATGTAAAGGTTTTGCTAAGAGGTAGTGGTTTAGTCAATTAATAAAAAGGTTTTGTCAAAATGTAAATGTTTAGCCAAAAAAGTTTTTTGATTTTGGCAAAAGATAGAAGCTTAGCCATAAAATAGAAAGGTTTTTCGAAAGGTGAAATTTAGCCAATTAAAGATATCAGTTTTGCTAAAAGATAAAAGTTTTGTTTAGAGGTAGCAATTTAGCCAATAAGTAAAAAGGTTTTGCTGAAATGTAGAAGTTTAGTCAAAGTTATTTGTTTTGTTAAAAGCTAAGGTTTAGCTAAGAAATAATGAAGTTTTGCTGAAGAGATAAAGGTTTAGCTAAAAAATAAAGAAGTTTTGCGGAGAACTACTGTATAGCTTGGAACTTGAAAATAGAAAGTTTTTGTCGAGATATAAAAGTTTAACCAATAAAAAGAAAAAAAGGTAGGTACGTAGGGGAGGTCGATTGTTAGTTGGTAAGTAGGGCCAAGATGTAGGTTAGTAGAGTAGCTAGATCAGTAGGTTAATGAGGTGAGAAGGTAGTATGGAGGTCAGAGTTGAGAAAAAACCCGCCCCGATTAAGAACTCATAGGTTAAAAACCAGAAAAAGTTGACTGATATGAGGCTGCATAAAAAAAATGCAGCCCATCCCATGGACAAGATGGCCAATTGATGCATTGGTGTCCGTTCACTATGGCCCCAATTTGAGTATTTTGTTCTTGAAAAGTACAATGACATGGTCCAACTAGTAGCACTATGAAACATAATGTAAGAATGTAGAACTGTTATATACCAGAGACCCTGTGTACCCACTATTTACATTGTGGAACAGCATCAATTAGAGTTATTCTGCAGTGGCGATGGGGTTAGCATTGGTCTGCCGGACGCAGAATGGTTCTCACCCAGCCTTCAATTGCTGAGGAAGAAGAGGAGTGAGCCATGCGAGAGGGGTGCCTGTTTGCTTGGCTCAAAATCTTTACTTCCCTTTAGTCTGCTTTCTTTTATCGTCCTAAGATGGCAGCTACACCGTCTCTCGCACTAGATCTCTGCAAGGAAATAGACGAGAAGTACTCCGTTAATCTAGTTGAGAGCACGAAGTTTTCTCTCATCAACAGGAACCAGTGTATGATTCTGTTCAGGAAGCTATTAGACACTCGGGAAACACTGGTAACCATCCAACATAAGCTATCTGACAGTGAGTTTACTAGCTCACAATCTTCAGATGTGGGTCCAGTGATCCATGGACTCATCCATGTGTTAAAGAGAGTTCATGTGATCTTCTTCAAAGATTGTTTCTGCAAGGACAAATGGCTGGAAACAGCTCTTAGGCAAGGTGGAGACCTGAAGGAAACTTTTGGTGAAATTGTTTCTGACCTACAATGGTACAGATCGG
>Ga0209611_10009227_pt1 | contig 15014 bp, 14 predicted proteins | sample S1TSphgellanicum_3_FD_187693 | JGI IMG/M metagenome (GOLD analysis project Ga0209611, IMG submission 187693) | Host-associated microbial communities from peat moss isolated from Minnesota, USA - S1T2_Fc - Sphagnum magellanicum MG (SPAdes) (version 2) | ecosystem: Host-associated > Plants > Peat... | reverse complement strand
GAATGAAAAGCATCATTCCTAAAAAATGGCTAATTGTGACATCAAATTGTAGGCATTATGGATAATCATCTATAGCACCACCCTTTAAGTGCAAATCTAACATCATTCGATGCCATGAACCATGGTCTCACACCTGCCATGAATCGTTATACCAAACTAATGAGGATTAAAATGTTCCGTGAAAGTATTTGTAAATGAATAGTTAATGTGTGGCCAACTAAGCGATAGGTCACTTCATTGATTGCAATGGGATGTATGCCTTTAGACTATTTCTCTAACGTTAAGAATCAAAATGCAAAAATCAAACATGACATTAAAGGTGGAACATCACTTCGAACAATGTGCCCACATACTTAAAAAAAAAGGTCAAAACCATTTTGCTGAATCCTTTGGGATAGAACAATATCATAAAAGTTCATACACCATACCCAAGGGGCCACTGGAAAAAAAAAAATGGTGAACAAACCAAGGCAAAGATATATGCCTCTTGATTTAAAATAATTTTCGTTTTAAAATGAAAATCATCAACAAAAGGGGGGGAGATCAACTTCAAAAAGTGCATGGAAAAAGTGAAGGACTCCCATGGTCTCGTCAAATGGAACTGCATGTGTGTTTGGGGCTAATGCATGTACTACTCAAACATATTCTTTTACATGAACAAAGGCCCATGTGTGGCGTAATTATGTTAATTGAAATGGGGTAGGATTTTAAATTGATTCTAAACATTTGTGAGAAATTAAAACGAATGTTCCAATTATGTGATCTTCTTGTAATGTTTCCTAGTTGTCACCCATGTATTGACACAAGTGAACATGAATATCTTGGTGGCCTCTTGTCACCAATGTCAATGCCATGGGGTTCATTTTTTTGAATGTTCATCCATGACTTGTATTGAACTTATACTTAACTTTTAATTTACTTTCAGATCATCTTTAGTTAACTTCCAATTAAATTTTAGTTCACTTCTAGTTAAATCCGAATTAACTCCCACTCAACTTAAAATTAAGTTCTAGTTAACTCCCAATTGATTTTTAATTAAGTCACAATTAAGTTTCAATTAACTCATAGTTGATTATAAATTAAGAAGGTTTGATACACACATAGAAATCTCCTTGAAATTTTTTTTGAGCTAGGTTCCCAAGGGGGTATAAATAGAAGTAAGACCTCTCATTTCCTTTAGTTTGTTCAACATTAGTTTTAGGCACAATCTTACACCATAACCTTGTCATGTTCTTTACATGTTCATGTTTGCATATGTTAGCACGATAAAAATATATTTTCACATTTGTCCTACACATCTTGTGTTTTTATTTTTAATTCTTGTGTTATTGTTTTTAAATCACATAATCTTGTCTTATTTCTTGTTTGAAAGTTAAACTTAGACCTTTCCTTTAGCTTTTGTTTTTGTGATTCTTGATGTTCTTGACACCTTTCTCATCGCCCATGAAGGAAAGGACAAAACATCAAAAAAAAAAATTATAAAAAAAAAGTGAACTACACTATCAAAAAAATTGAATGTTAATCAAAATAAAAGGATTTCCAATTTGTAGCCCTTGGGGCTTTAACATTTATTAATATCTTGACATCAATGTTCTAGCATTTATTTGTAAAGCCAACAAACAAGCCAAAAATGCTCAAAGTTGGCCTCAACCTTTTTCGACCCTGACTCCTAGTGTAAAGCTGGCCTACCTACAACTTAAAATGTTTACACAAAGATATTTTTTCTGCAACAATCTCATACTTAGATATTACATGTTGTACAAAGTTCTCTTCATCTCCCCAAGTTCCAACCATGTTTTGAGTCTCCATTGCCACATTGTGCATCTATGTATCAACCAGCACTATTGTGCTGGTATTACAATCAGCTACAAATATTCATTGTAAGGGAGGCATGTGCACATGTGGACATGATACAAACACGGGGGTGTTTCACCCACATATGAATAAGTCAAATATGAAGTGATTTTGAATATTGACATGCACCACAAGGATAGAGTGCACACTAAGAATTTTATAATATCTTTTGGCTGATTCCAATTAGTTTTTCTTTTTCACTTTGTGAGGACATATGCTTTGGCCTAGCCAACCTCAATCTATCACTAAAACAGTCAGTTGGTTATGCAATTTATTGGCCTTGCCTTGATAGGCAAGCATATTGTGTTTAGATTCATTATAGAGTATATATAGTAGCTTAAGGGATTTTGACCCCTAGGTGATAGGTCTATTTTTATATGAGGATTCTTGAAAGATGATATTTTGGCTTGTGTTGAAACTTGAGATTAGTTATAAAGTTATAATACCATGAAGGATTTTGATTTTCATAAGAGGAGTCTTTGAAGATTATATTTTTGCATGATGAAATATTTGAGTTTCCACAATTCTTCTTTTGCCTTAAGATACATTTTAATGTAAATGGCAAGGCCTCAGTGTGTCACACCCCTTGTTTTTATGTAGGCATAATATGGGTATCCTTGCCCATGGGCATGTACATAGTGGTGGGTTCCCACTAGGTGAACAAGTTCCAAACCAAAACTTTTGAACCGTAAACAACATTGATTGACTAATTATGATTTTCATATCATTGTTAGGGGGAATGACAAATTATTCCCAAAAATCATCATATTTGTTAAGGTAGGAAAAGTTGAGTTTTTAAATGAGATCTCAAAACTCAGATTGCCAGATTGGGGCTCATGTATGTATGTAAAGAGAAACTGCATAGAGAAACCCATGAGAAGAAAAAAAAGTAAATATTGTCTATGCATAAGCCTCTGGGTTGGCTTTCAATTCGGCACCAATCACTTTGCACACTAGGATATACATCTGCTTCTGGCTTTCAGGAGGGCCTGCATCGCCAGCTGCTATGTATGTGACAGTCCAAACTGCATCGGATGTACCCTCAACAGCTCCAGGGCCAACTACTTGGATGGTCTTCAGATAAGGATAGTGGGGATCACCTTTTAAGGTCGATACACCCATAGTCTTGGTTGCATCATCAGAGAAGTCCAACCGCTCCCACAATTCTCCAGCCAGTGGGACAGCTGCACAAAGTCATATCATATACGTAAGGAAAACAACAACTATGAAAATTGCATATTCAAATCTCACCAACAATTTCTATGCATATAGTGTAAAATTATATGTTTCATTATTATCAAGAATTTCAGGAAAACATTAAATGGGTCATGCAAAAACCAATAGTATTTGGTTTATTTACTTTTCAAGAAAAATCTTAGCAAAAATTTTTTTTTGTTTGGAAAACACATGGACATGGGAATTTAGGTTTGATGAAAAAGGGTATGCGAATCATCAAAGACAATTTTCCATACCAGGGCCAAGCTTGACGATGTGGATGCGACCAGGTTTACCATAGTATTGTCCTGAGATGTTTGTAGCAGATTCAAAGAGATCAGGCAAGTACTTGGGCACGATGTAGTCCAAGTTGTGGACAGCCTTCCATACAGCATCTGGGGATGCATCAATAGTTTCGGTGTGGGTCAAAGTCTGTCTTGCCTTAACTGCTTGCTCCAAAGTCTTCAACACCTTAACAAATCCCTGCTTCATGTGTTCAGGAGCGGGTGCATCTCCAACTGGTTCATATGTGCATGTCCAGGTTACCTCCGCGGATGATTTTCCAGTAGAGACAGACTTTATCACACTGCTAACATTCTTATACTGAGGATGACCTCCGACAATTGAGTACCCACAAGACTTGCTCTCCTCGTCAAAAAAGTCCAAACGCTCTTTCCATTCGCCAGCATGTGGGATAGCTATACAAGAATCCAACCAAACAGTGAAAACAAGGGGTGTGTCACACTGTGGCCTTGCCATTTGCATTAAAAAGTATCTTAAGGCAAAAACAGAATTATGAAAACTCAAATATTTCACCATGCGAAAAATATAATCTTCAAAAGATCCTCTAAAACAAACCAAAATCCCTCAAGATATTATAACTCTATAACTAATCTCAAGTTTCAACACAAGCCAAAATATCATCTTTCAAGAAATCCTCATATAAAAATAGACCTATTTGGTAGGGGCCAAAATCCCTTAAGCTACTATACTCTATAGTGAATCTAAACACAATATCCTAGGCAAGGCCCACCAATGAACAACTGATTGTACATCCAGTGGAGAATCCTCAAAATCCAGTGAGAAAATCTCCAAAGCATATTACAAACCAAAAAGAATTCTACCAAACCAAACCCAAAACAAAAATTCACCAAAAAAACAACCCAAAACAAAAACAAAACCACTCTACGAAGATCTTATATTTGGTTCAAGAGTGGGTTGGAGATTAGAGTTTGGTAACACCAAATGAAGCAACTCTAAACCAGAGGGTACGCAGGTTGTAATACCAGGGCCTGGTTTGATGAGGCGAATGCTGCCTGGCTCACCAGCAATCCCTTCAATAAAGGTGCTTTTGGTGAAGAACTGAGGCTCCAAGGCAGGGAGGATTTCATCTAATTGCTTGTTAACCTCCCAAATGTCATCAGCTGAGACCTCAAGTACCACAGTGTGCGAAAGTGTGTGCTGCTGAACCATGTTGCTGAAATCACAAAAACAAAAAAAGTTCTAGAACAAAAAAATTTATAGAGTTGTGAGCTCAAGAAACAGAGAATGGAAACAAAGAAACAGTTGATCAATACCAGCTAGCTAGCTGCCAAATTCTCACTTTTCTGAGAGGAAGAGTGTTGTGTGTGTGGGCGCGCGTTTGTTTGTGTGTGTGTGTGTGTGTGCGCGCGCGACAGAGATAGGCTTGAGTGCAAGACCCAAGCTCAACTTCACAAATCTAAGTGAGAAATATGGAAGAAGGGGAGCTCTTTAAATACTTGGTTGAGTTCCATAAGGGAATTGGGATAGAACTCCAAACTGCACTGGATTTCAGGTCAGTCAAGATGAGACAGTACCTAGTACCTTGGCTACCCTGGTCATTTATTTTTGCAGTGAATCGGGTCGTCGTCGTCGTCTTTGCTCACTGAGAAGAGCGTCACTCCTCTTCTTCCTCTTTTCTGCGAAGAAGCTCTCTCGCTCGATTGAACTCGTGCGTGACTTGAATTCATGTTTATTAATAACAAAGGCGATGATGATGACGACGACTACGTATCATCCACCATTCCAAGTCTCACAAGACACCGCCCACTTCCAATACACGAATCACTGGGGTGTCTGAGATGCACTCAGGATTTCAAGGATTGTGGACCTGAAACTTTCAGCCTTGGTTTACTAAATGTGGATTGCTTTGTCATGGGTGGGTGATGATGATACCATCGTGTTCATCACACACAATTTGGTGCAAGTCTTGTTCAAGTACATTCACACCCAACCTTTCTATGTGGGTTACGCAGGTTATGCAAGCAAAATTCATTGCCAGACTATCATTCTCTTATGAAATGGCTTTTTGGTAGAGCTGGCTAAGCAAATCAGTTATCCCCTTGCCAAAGAGTTCGCCAAAATACAGGATTCTTGTATCCAAAGGTGTTGCAATACTTTCCCTCTGAGCTTTTCTCTTGTTCAAGGGTATCTATCATGCTTGTTTTAGGGTTTAGGGTTCGAGCAATAATCTTAGCTACACCCATCTGTCGGAGATAGGGTTTGTCTTCAGACTCTGCTACTTTTGACAGATTTTCTTCTGGAGTGAGAAAACCATTAGTTAGAGATGCTGTCACCAATTTGGGCTAACATGAAAATTTCTTAGCACCAGCTTGTTTGGTTCTGTTTTCACAACTGTGCTGCCAAGGCTGTTGTGTCACTGATCGTTTCAACACCCTGTTCATAGATGAACTCAAGGATGATGCTGTGCACCAGGTACCCGCATTTCTTTGGAGGTGATGATCACATTTATGCATGTGTGGCAGAGCTTGGAGTTCCTCTTATAAAAGAAACCGTTTTCATCAGGTACTACCAGAACCCAAAATTCTTCTTTCCCATTCCTGACATCGGGTGGTTTTTTCAGAATTTTCTGCTCTGTCTTGGGTGAAGGCATGCAGTATATTTCATCTTCAATCTCACACCTCAAGTCATATCTAAAGAGAGCAACAAAGCAGCTTACCAGATATGGTTGACTGGGTAGTGCAGCCTGACATAAGAAGGGATGAATTGGGGATTCTGGCCGCCCACCCAGTAACTCCACCGGTTTCTCTCCATCACTTGGACTTCATTCCTGAAATCTTCCCCAAGACAACAACCAAAACCGTCACCAAAGTGGAAGCGGTGAAGTACTTACTGGATGAAGCCACAGTGGACCAGGCAAGCATTCTCTAGCAGTCAATTTGCTATGACCAAAAAGCAGGAGTGGTCAATTGCTGTTTCCTGGTGTTATGTTGTTGAAGTGTACAAATGGTTCATAAGTCCCTTAACCCTCCAAAGACATGCCAGAACATTTTTGTCTTGGTACCATGAAAATGATGAAGGAACATTTTTTTATCAATACCTGGGAGATTGCAGTGGATTCCAGTGTAGAGGACAGCTGGTCTAAAGGAGCTCTGAAATTCTACAATGTAGCACATGAACCTTCAACTGGAGGTTTAGGGTTTAGGGTCTTTTTGAAATCAAAGAAGTGACACTCCTAGCCAGTTCCTTTCTACTGCTGAAGAAAAGCACATGCTAATCTTCTGCCAGGTTTAACTCACTGCTTTCCTCTTACTCCTCTTAGTTCAAAGGACCTGCTTTGTGTGCTAGGTTATGAGCATTAAGAAGTGTTGGCATGACAAATTCACACAGACTAGGAGCGCAAAGAGGGGTGGGTCTTTCTGACTGACTAGGGAATTCCATGTATCGCAAATAATGCTACAGGACATTTGGAAACCATCTTAGTAATTGAACTAGCAGTTAGACTGAAGGAGTCCCACACATGTGCAGCTCAACAATTGCAGAATACTCTCAATTGTTGGTAATATGGCATATTAAACAATCACAGGGTCATCCAAATTTATCCTCTGACCAGCAGATAAAAGCTTGTGGATCCTGTTCTTGGTTGAAATGAGTTGGAACCTGAGAGGAAGTTTGACAAAGAATTGGGATTGCATGCAGGTGCTTTGATGTTGGGAAGCTCTTTGGTTTCACTGTTTTTCAGTAAGGACTAAAACCTTCCTGCAGCTTATCGAATGAATATATATCTGCAAGAGGTTTTGGATCATCATACCTTTCAGCAGGTCTTGTCATGAGAGTTATATTAGGGATTGTAGCTTGTTATGAGGAGTTTCAGCAGCATAAGTCGCATATAATGGAAAAGGGCAACATGCCTGTATAGATACGTGAATGTAAAAAACTGGAAAATCACTATGTCACCACATTTGTATTGAATTGCACTTCTATAACTAAGAATTGCTGATGACTGTGTAGGAAAATTCTGAAGTTGCATGGTTTTTTTTGTGCTCAGAAATGCATCCACCCTACCCAGACTGCAGACATGATTGGACTCTTTCACAGGAAGATTATAACACAAGAGACTCCAAATGCTGACAAAATGCATGATATGGCCAACCAAGAGTGCACGGCAATTAATATGGTCATCCACAACTCTGATGCCATTTGAGAAGACAAAGAAAGTAAGAAATACCCCCAAGACTACACCTATCTCCTCTCTTGCTAGTAGAACCGTGACATTGTATACAGTATCTCCAAATTGTTGTCGCACCAGATTTTACTTGCTGCAATGTGTGTTCATATGTTTGTTGGCCTTCCATACTTAAGCAAGGATATTGTGTTTAGATTCATTATAGAGTACAGTAGATTAAGGGATTTCGGCCCCTAGGTAATAATAATAATAGGTCTATTTTTATATGAGGATTTTTGAAAGATGATATTTTGGCTTGTGTTGAAACTTGAGATTAGTTATAATAGAGTTACAATAATATCTTGAAGGAATTTGGTTCCATTTAGAGGATTTGTTTTTGGAAGATTAGGTATAACAAAGCATAGTTGTAGAGTCTATACAATTTTAGGAGTGTCCCACCATGTTAATAGGAGTCAACCTTGCCCCTTAGGTGACTACATAATTTTAGAATATTTTAGAAAAACTCTTTTAAAAAATCTTTTAAAAATCTGTTAAGGCTTATATTAAAATCTTGCTAGAATTTTTTCATTTTCAAATGTTTTCAAGTCATTTTACAATTTTATTTTATTTTTGCTTAAAAGCACTAGCACTTGATCATTATTATAAATGTAAGAATTTTAGCTGGTATAAGATGTAGAACTCCAAAATCTCAGAAGTGAATCACCTAACCATACTTTTACCCCATAAAGGCAAAGCACCAAAAGCTAAAAATTCACAAAGTAATTTAAGCATTAGAACCCACTATTCCATGAATTTTAAATCCACAAAAATGTACTTCCCACTAAAACTTGTAATTCATGAAGCACCAAATGTTGATGTTGATCAATTGCTATACAATTTATTTGTTGGCCTTTTACAAAAAAAATAAAATCAATGACTCTGATCATATTGTTCATTGGCAACTATGATCACATAAATTGACCACAAAACTTGAACACATAATTTTGGCTCTTATTTTCAAACTTGTGAAGTCTATTATACCTACACTAATGGTCCATTTTGTAATATGCTTAAAACTTGAAACCAATAGAAAACCTTGAATGGTTTTGAAAGCAAGCCACCACATATGCTTTCATGAATCCTATAAATAATATCCCATCATAAGAAAGATGCAACTAACTAGTGAATTGTAAATGAAGTATTTTGGTGAAATGTTTCGAGGACATAATGAAGATCACAAAAGGAGTACATGAAGATCATGACAAGAACAATTCATGAAGATTGCAAAAGCAGTAGATGAGGATCACAAGATTAATGAATGTAAAAATTAATCTAGAAATTATTTGAAGATATAGTTACAAGTGATTGAAAAATGTTGGAATCAATTAAAACACAACCAATAATTAGTAGCTACTAAAATTTCACAAATTATTTTGGTGAGATATTTCAAGGGAAAAACCAAAGATCACAAGAATAGCAAATGTAGAAATTAAACTAGAAACTTTCTAACTCGGGAAGATTTGTAAGTGATTGGGAAGTGTTGTAATTGACTAAAACACAACCAATAGGTAAGCAAATTTCAAAAAACATGTTGGTGAAATACTCGAGGACATAGTGAGGATCATAAGAACAGCTAATGAGTGAAAAATGTTGGAATCATGAATCAACTCATATGCAACTATTCAAATTTCACAAAGAAATACATGGATGAGAAAGAAAAATTTGCAATTGACACAAAAATTTAAATGCAACAAAATTTAGAAGTTTAAGAAGCAAATGAAGAGCCTTAGTTACACAAAAATCACAAAATATAAACATTTGCAAGGTCATACTTGATATTTGTAATAAGTGTTTGTTTCACTTGAAGAAACACATGGAACAAAACATTGTAACCTACAAGGAACAAAGCACATTAACTTCCAACTCATAAAACATCAAAAACCAAAACTTTAAACTCACAAAAACACAAAGACCAAAACTAAACAACATTCAAATATCCATATAGCACAAACATTAGAAATCAAAACCTAAACCTACAAAATCACAAAATTTATTTCCCACTACACATTAAATCACATGCTAGATTCATGTAAACAAGATTCATGAAATTTGGTAGAATGTAGAATCTCACCTTGTCTTCACATGAATGCTTGATATTTTTTGATGTAAACCCACATCAATGCACACCTTTGTCCACTTTTAGTGTATTTTTCTTGATTTGTAAGCCATGTGATGCATTTATAAAACTCTACATGTGCATATTTGATAAAGATGTCATGCAAACCAAGGGAAACCTTTTCATCCATCATACTATATTAGTAGGCCTTTGACATGGTGTGCCCAAAGCAAGTGCCTTTGAATGGTTTTTCTGATCCAAGCTTTCACAACTCTAAACATCCTTCAATGTTGTGGTCATTGTTCCCAAATTAACATATTTGTCTTTGATGTAAATAATCATTTTTTTCCTCAACCCAAATTTGTCAAACAAAGCTTGAAGGTTTATTGCCATAGCTTAATTGTTTGTCTTAATTGCCTCAAATAGCCTAATTGTGATGTGTTTGGGTTGCAAAATTGACAACAAGTGCAAATACATCATGGTTACCCATTGACGTCCAAAGATCAAATGTTGCCATTGTCAACAAACATTTTGCCAACATGTAGGTAATGTGTGTAATTTTTTTGGACATCTTCTCCACCAAATTGAGTAGGACCTTTTCTATGAAGGTCTTTTTGGAAAGGAAAGCCACTTGTGGACACAATCACAATGTTGAGGGTTCTAACCAAACACTCTCAACAACTTGAAGTGGTAAACAATATTTCATAATAAAAGGAGCCAAAGCTTGTAGGAAAGCTTGTTGCCCATGATCTTTCTTAAATGGATTTATATAACCAAAAAAAGTTAATTATGGAACTCTCCCCAATTGTTAGCCTCTTTTTAATAGGAGGTTGTTGTGTTATTCATTTATTCTACAATGTTTTGAACAAGATTAAATTGTTCAACTTTTACATGTTTTATTATGAATGTGATGTCATTTGTTTTGAAATAAGTGATAAGCCCCTTTTCAACACCTCATTTGGTGTGCAATGATTATAAGATTGATTTGTTTGTTGTAGCAAACATTGTAATGCATTAGTTGAACATTGATCAATCCACAAAACTACCATCATTCACACAGAAAAATATTGTGAAAAACATGTGGTTAAAAGGTTTTTAGAACTTAAATTGAATGTGTAGAACTTTGAACATTGTAGGCCCATCAAGCTCTTCATCTCCACTTTCACACAACACCAACAATATTGTTTTGAGTGTAATAGAAAAATCTTGGTTATGGGCACCTCTATGCAACAAATTTTGTGCAACCACATACACATTGTTGTTATCTCCATACACATTTTCAAATAAGCTCTCAAGGCATTGCAAGTAAGGTCTTAGCCATTGCATGCAAATTGTTAAAAAAATGCAACATTAGGCTTTTGAGCTTGTTGATGTCCATTTTGACTTTCAAACTTTTGGTTTTGACAAAATCAACATTTGATCCCCCATGAATTTAGACTGTTGTCAAAATGTTTCCTCTCAAAATGAAAAATGCAACCTTTACAACCTTTTAGTCTAAACAAAATGACAAAACATAAATTTCATCTTTTGCACTTGCCATGAAGATAATTTTGTTGCACTACCAAAATTTCAATGTTTCACAATTTGGAAATAATGCAAACTTCAAGCACTTACTCTACAAACTTCAAGTTTTACTCTAAAATGAAAGCATTTTATCAATAAATGCATCCCAAGCACAAAATGAGAAAAAATTAGAATTAGACTACTCTTTCAACAACCTAACAAAAGTTTAGAATATGAATTAAGTAATGTCACCAAATTTTTGTTCCCCAAGGTTTTTTCACCTCTAGACCTCTAGTTCTTTAATTTATTTTATACATATTGGTTAATGGATAGATATCTAGATATAAAATTGATGGTATTTGTCCATGTTTCAAAAAACTACCCAACACTAGAATAAATAATTTTTGAACTAGGAGTATTTAATAGAAAAAACCCACACTTTTGGGGGTTCCCTACTATAGAAATTTCTATTGCAATGTCAAGTGAAAGTGCTTACAAACATTAATGCACTATTGCATGTGGCAAATGAGAATGCTAGCAAACATTAGTGCATTATTACATGTATGGCCTTGTCCTTGCTTGCATGAAACAAAAAACCCCCCATTGGAGACAACCCAAAAAAATTCTCAACCTTCCAACCTCCTCCCCCACCCCAAAAAGGAGAAAAAAGAAAGCTTTCTTAGTGCATGTCCAACCCTCTTGTTGGTTGCATGAAAATCATAATCCTAAAACTTTTTGTCACCATTTTTTACATGGATTAATACCCCAATTATGAATTGGGGTGCTTATTGGTTGAAGGATTGGTTCAATCTAAAGTTAACACTTTTAAATAATCAATAAAATGTAGGGGCCATGTTGTTATGTTAATGGTAGTAAGTGACATTGAAACTTTACTTTTAAAACAAAATAATTCATCAACTAACAACCATGCCTTTTATGGCATGTTCAAACAAAAAACTTCCTTCATTGAGTCTAAAACTTTTCATCTAGACACATGCACTTATTAGGCACATAATTTTCCAAATGCCACTCACACATTAAATCAAAATTGAGCCATTTTTTTTATGCTTCAAGCTTAAACCATAATCCCTTTCCTATGGAGCAAAGCCAACAACCATTTTCCTATATGTCCAACTAGGTGTTGGCATGACCTTGGGGCATCACAACACCCACAACCTATAAGTCAACTATAGGAGGAAAAATGTTGAATTGGTAGCATAAATAAGTCATTACCAAAATTAAATGTAAGGTAACGGATCCACTAAGGGCTTTACAAGTCTATTGAGCTTCATTATTCGCTTTCAATAACCCTAACATGACATCTTTAAAATAAACAAAAAGGATTCCATTTGTTGGAACATGTATCTTCCTTTGTACTTTTGGACTTTTAACCATGTTTGTTTATAAACAAAGGTTATAACATTAATGTATTAATATACAAAGGGTGTTGAATAGGCTTGTGTGTAGGTGTGCAAAAAAATGTTATGGCCAATAAAATTGATGGATTTAGTGTTTTGAAATTATTTTTTAGTTATCTTGAGTGAACTAAGTTCTTTATGCAATAATTATTGATAGACATGGCTTTAGCACATTACTTGTGCACTTTGTTTCTCGATAAAAAAAGGTTGTCTCCCTTATGAACTTTGGGGTCTCCCTTCCACGTGAATTGGTAATTACTAGTGTTGGGTGGGTATCAAAAATGGCTAAAAATTGAATAAGGTTTCAAGCCAAGTTTTAAGTTGAATACCTTCAAGTATGACCTAAGGTCATACCCTATTTGAAATGCATTAATCAATTTTCACTAAACTAAGAACTAGCCATTTGAAACCATGTTTTTATTTATTTATTGAATTGATACCCTATCAAGGTATTGAAAAATACCAAGGTTAGGGTTTTAAATTATGCTTAATACTTTAATACATTCAATAATCACTAAGGTGTTAAATAAAATTCAAAGTAAAGTAAGTAGGGTTTAAGACTTGTCATTAGATAATGGTTGCTTTTCAAATTATATATAATTTTTCTACCAAAGCTAGTTACAATAAAACATTTTAACAACTTATGTTTTGAAAGGTTTTGTGCATTGTGTTTATTAGTTGGCTTTCATTATTTTTTTTTTGCTCCTCAAAGCCTCTCCTTGTTTTTGTGTTCCTATTTATTAGCATATCTTCTAGTTCATGTGCTTTTGCTTGTTGGCACCTTTCCTAGTTCACATGCTTTCACGTGCCAACACATATCCTAGTTCATGTGCTCTTATTTGTCAACACCTCTCCAGTTTGTGTGTTTTTTTTCTCTTCAACATCTTTCCTAGTTATATTGTTTCACACCTCTTAAGGTACGTATTTGTTGATTATTGGCCTTCTCTTGGTTCTATTGTTTTTGTTCCTTTGCTCCTTGGTGCCTTTCCTAGTTTTGCCTTATTCTTCAAATTGGTATGACTCCCCTTCTTTTATTTTGTGTAGATGTGGGAAAATTTGAAATATTTTCAAGTTTCAATTCCAATTTTAATGTAAGTTTTGTTTTTTTTTCAAATTCCATTCAATTTCAGGATGCTTTAGTTTCAAGTTGTTGAAGACATGTTATTGATTTGAACCATCTGTTAACAGTGGTTTCAACAGAAAATAGTTACATGCAAAAATTATCCTATGCACCAAATATGTTTAGAAGTGATGAACAATGCCTTTGTTGGTTAGTTAGTTAGGATTAGTCATAATTATTAATTTGTTAGGCTAAACAATTAAAACTTAGCACACACCAATGACTAACTGAGTATTTAGTTAGGTATCTACTTACTTTGGAAACACTTTGGACACACATGAAACCTTTCAATCCTCTTCACAAGTTTCAAGGTGTTTTTTTGTTTGTAAGTTTTTTTTTGAGTTGTTTTATGGGTTTATTATGTGCAAGGCCAAAAAAAGACCTATTCAAACACACAAAACTATTCATAAAAAATATTAGTTCATATTTTTTTAGCATTTTACATTTTTTTCAATATGAAGAGGGGAGAAAAGTGAGTAATTTTTCATAATTGTAGTAGCTTTGATCTGATTTTCATAGCAAAGTTGAAATAATTAAAAATTGAACCCATTATTTTGGCAAAAAAAGTTTATTTATTTTATTTCTCCTCCATTTTAAGTGATGCTCTTGAAATTTTCTGGTGGTAAATACAATCCAATAAAACCCTAAACCTTCCTTGATGTATATTCCAATTTGGATATTCTTTAACAAATAACACAAGTGAATTGGTGAAAAAACCTGTCACTAGGGAGTTGTTGATTTTTAGATGTTACCAAGTGCATCCCAAGTAAATCAAGTGTCCTTTTCAACGGTGGGGAAAACATAAAACCATGTTTCCTCCTATTGGTTTTTTGGCTTGCTAAATCTTATTAGGCATTGTAAGATTGCAAATTGAGATTGAAAAGATTTTGTTTTTTAGTGGGCATAGTTACAAACCTAAGGATATGTCATTTAAAATTAAATAGTTTTAAAAATTGACTTTTGATAGCAAAAATTGGCCAGCTAATTCTAGAGATGGTTGTAAACCACCTTTCAATTTAGTGGAGTTAATTGAGAAAGATTCAAATTTTTAAGAATTAAAGAACTTTGAAGGTTCATTTGAATAGAATGAAATTATGGATATATAAAATGTTGGAAATTTTTTTTCCCCATATTTTTGTGTAAATTTTTGATTAAAAAATTAAAATTACAGATCTGAAATAAGATAACTTTTGAAAACCAATATGTGAAAACCACCTTTGAATACTATCGGGTTTTCAATGGGTGAGACGTGGCACTTTGAAACTTGGGTGAAAATAATTTTCCCAAATTTTAAAACCCTGACTAGTTCTCTCCAAAAATATTTTTAAAATTTGGTTTTTTTTTTTTTTTTTTTTTTTTTTT
>Ga0209611_10009225_pt1 | contig 15021 bp, 7 predicted proteins | sample S1TSphgellanicum_3_FD_187693 | JGI IMG/M metagenome (GOLD analysis project Ga0209611, IMG submission 187693) | Host-associated microbial communities from peat moss isolated from Minnesota, USA - S1T2_Fc - Sphagnum magellanicum MG (SPAdes) (version 2) | ecosystem: Host-associated > Plants > Peat... | reverse complement strand
TTTTCCCCCCCCCCAATTTTCTTTTTAGCAAAATTAGTTAAATTTGCACTAGATGAACAAATTTTTCCTAATTTTTTCCTAATTTTTTTGGGGTGAAAGAAGTAACAAATTTTTGTCTCAAATAAATCATTACTCCAAAGTTTCACGGTTCTCAGATTTTTTTTAATAACCTCCAGTTTCAAGTTTTTTTTTAATATTTTAGAAATCAAAGAACCTTTGGCTTTTTTCTTCTTTTTTCTTTTAAGAAAAATTCAAAATTCATAGAACTTTCAGTTCCGGTTCTTTAATATTTCCAATTTTTCTATAAAAAATTTTGATTTTGGGTTGTTTAGGGTTTAGGGTTTAGGGTTTGATACTTTGGTTTAGGGTTTTTTGAAATTTTACAAAGAACTCGAGATTCTCATGAAAATAGCATTATAGAACATCATGTTTAGGGTAGGTTCTTTGACTTGTTTGTTGAAGGAAAAAAAAATTGAATCCCGGGTAAGAGGCAAACTTGATGTTACGGTATTTTTGAGATTGTTGGAGCCAATTCTTCGAGGGTTTCAAAACCCTTGGTCAAGGTTTAGGGTTAAGGTTTAGGGTTTTTAAATATATACCGTGCCCCTACCTGATAGTTCGAGAATGCAAAAGGAGATAACATCTCAGCATGGGGTTCGACTTTAGACTTTCTTTAGTGTTGTCCAGGTTTTTTAATTCTTTTTTTTTAAATACGGCTATGGTGACAAATGTTGTTAGTGTGAAAAATAATTCAAGTATATTGTTTTGCTAATAGATTTTAGGGTGGGGGTGTGGGGATGGGGAGTCTAGCATTAAGAATGCGGTTGTTGCTTTTGGAACTCGGCTTAAGTATGCAAGTTTAGGAATGTAATTATATAAATTGTCACTTTTTATTGGTTGTGGAGTGTTTGTAACCAAAAAATAATTCTAGTTTTGGCTTATGCATAGATAGGTAGAATTGGATTCGGTTTGGAACTAAACTCAACTAGGATTTTTTTAAAGGAAATTGGGAGCCTTAAAATGTGAAGAATTAGACTAAGGGTTCTAGCAAACAAAAAGAAATTCTTGAACTGAAACCATGGGTTTTATCAAAAAAAATTAAAATTTGGAATTGGAACTAGAGTTTATCTGTAAAAGTAAAAATTGGATGACTAAATATTTTCACTCCAAAAAAGTTTTGGCTTCTAGGTTTGGCTATAAAAAACAGATTGTGCAAAATTTTGATAAATTTGATTTGGAAAAGGCCATTATGAACTCCTTGCCCTAGATTAGATTAAGGTAGATTTCTTCTACCAACATAGCCTAAATTTGATGACCAATTGTTTTTAGGGCCACATGGTATATCAATAATGGGTGTGAGATGTCATGAGTAGTGTATTTATTTAACGAAATTTCATTTTTTTGGACCTAAAATGTGAAGTGACAAATCCCACAAAGGGATTTTTTTTTTCCCCACCCCCATTTCACAAAAGAACCATTAGTTTCTATAATGTCATGATGATGAAAACAATGACAAGCCACATGTCACCCTCTCATGCCCTCAACCCTCATAAAATGACAATTCACACAACCTTTACCTTGGATCAATGTGGATCATTGGATTTTAGGTTTGTAATCCATTGATTTTGCAACCTTAATGGCAAGTTGAAATCTTGTTTTGCCATGCTTACATTCTTGTAAATATTAACTACTAACACTATGCATTTTATTTTCTAGATCCGGAAGCTTTTAAAGGCACGACAAGAAGGAGGACCAATAGCTTGGCATTTTCATTTGCTTTCATGGTTTGCAATTACGGAAAGTTGTTGATCTTGAAAATTTGTTATCAAGACTCAATGACAAACCATTGAGCAGTGAGTGCAGCAACTATTGACAGATTGGAATCGTTGTGCTTTGAAAAACATTCAAGGCTAAAGTAATGAACTAAAAGCTCTTAGCTTGATGCAAGCTTTGCAAGTAGCCGCAAATTGCAACAATCCAAAATCTAAACTCCAAACTGCAAATTCAAGAAGTTCTTAAACTTTTAAAGTTCAAGTGCATTGTGCGTTTCATTTCACTTCTTGGAACTTGTGCTCAAATGATTTTTTTGTTCCTTCATGTTTTGATGTTTATGTTCATAGCTTACATGTGTGTTCATTAAAGTTTTGCATTATGACTGTGTGTGGAATCCGCATTATGTGTATAGTGTGATGCTAGTGATTTCGGAAATTGTTTCATCACGACTAGCACAATTACTTGGATAGCTACAACGTCCATCACAATGTTGGTGATTTCAAGACGCACTTCATCACAACTAGTGTAGTTATTTGGATAGTTGCAACGTCCCATCGTGATGCTAGTAATTTCGAAACTTGTTTCATCACGACTAGCACAATTATTCGAATTTGCGTAACAAATTGCTCTTCATCATGCCATTATCATGCACTAATCATAATCTATACAAAAATTTGAAATAGGCACTATAATCCTAACTTGTAATCAATCAAAAATGAAAAGGTTTTCGAATTAAAGTTTTCTTGTGATGGTATGTGAATTTGCTAATCTTCTTTAGATCATGGCTTCTTCGATGTTACCAAAACAATTCAAGTTTAAGTATTTCTTTGGTGTTCAAATCCCAATAAAAAATCTCATACTCCCCAACCTTGTTTCTTGTGATGTATTTGAATCCAACAACACCAATGAGCAAAAAAACCTTCCTCATGCCCTTGAATTGCAGTCTCTTTCACTTGAAAGATTTGATGTAGATCCAAATGCCATGTTTGAAACTATTATTATAGATGTTGATTATAAATGTTTTCCTTTTCCCAAAAAACCTAAAAAAGTTGTTGATGTTAACCACAAATTTCAAAAGATCTAGGCTATGAAAATGCCATGGGCAAAGCCCATTTTTAATGAGGTTGGGTTGGTTTATGTTGTGAAATGTCATGTTTGTACCAAAATTGAGAGGAAGGAGAAAATTTTGGTTGCTAATTGAAATTCTATTGAAAACCCATGTAGGTAAAATAAAGGATTATAATGGTAACTAGATCATGGATAAAAAATGTATACACATTAAAAATGAGACTTCTATGTTCAACTTTCTACAACCATTATCCTCCAATAGCTAAATAATGGTCGGGCAATGGAGGACAAGCAAAAACTTGTTCAATTTGTAATTGTTTTGGACTTGTTGAGTAAAGGTAAGCCAATGACTAGTTATGAGGATTTTTAGCCCTTGTATGAGTTTTTTAAACTTCAATTTAATTTTTAAAAACTCTAGTCTAATGGGGTTGATTGGGAAATTACATAATACATACAACATGAAGTTTAAAGGTTATTAAGCTTGTTGTCCAAAATTCCAACTTTGTAACTCTCTGATGACATAAGAAGATTTGAAGTAAGAAGAATTAACTAAACAAAGCTAGCATGTTTCAATGTCGATGGGGTTAGAACCTTCCAAGGCCTTAGATCAAGAGTGACAGTCCAAATCCAAAACCAATATGTTCCATTTGTTGTTGATGTGCATTGTATGGCAAATCGAACCAATCTTGTTATATAAACCCTTTCAAACCTACCTTGGGTTTCTCACATTGAAAATCTACTGCAATGCTTATATGGTCATTTCAATCATAACCCCAAAAGGCATTTGGAGTTTACCAAATTAGTAGAGATCATGGAAACTAAGGGCAACAAAATTTTATGGAACATTAAAACTAGATGGATATTTACATGATTAATCTTGTCAAACATGTCTTGTCTAAATATTACACTCTTCTCATGAAAATGGCATTGGATGCACTCACAATACCTTCTACCAAATCTAATTTTTATTTGTTGACTAATGTGGAAACTTTGTTGGGCTTAAATGTAGTGATGTCACTATTAGAGGTAGTACATCCTTTGAATAAGTTTGCACAATTGACAGATGTTTTTGTTTGTGATTGCATAGTAGCAATGAAGATCTATATGTGAAGGGGATGTGTACTGCATGTTTTGTGATAGGTGGCCTTCTTTTGAGGGTAATGTGTTCAATAATTTCATTACCTTGATCAACATTATTCATGAAAGTGTCAATGTATATTGTTATAAATTTGAACATCAAAATTAATCATTTGGCTTTTAAATTTGCTAGGTAGCACATGTGGGCAACATCTTCAAGTTGTACTAGGGCATCAATTTGTGTTACAAGGGAGATATATGGAAATGTTATATCTATGAAATAACAATGTCAAGAAGTTCCCACTCAACTTATTGTTAAATTACATGGTTAATTCCTTGTTCAAGTTCTTATGGATGCATTGGGTATTGTTTACTCATAATATTGAATGCAACCAAAACCTGAAAAAAGGTTCATTACTCATTTGGTAATCATCAAAGCAGCCTTTTGTCAACCTAAAAAAGTAGGAACTTATGAGGTATGGGTTCTTAACTTGTTCTCAACTACTATTTTTGACCTTCAAACATCAAACTATTTGTGTTTAACATGATAAACAATGTTCAATTGTCAAGGCAAAAACCTTTTGATGTCAACCCAATCATTAAGTTGCGGAGAACCTTTACTTCCTTTCAAAGTCTAAAAAATAAAATCCCAAAGTGTATCAAGTTGGTTGAACTTATTGTGTAAGTAATTGGTTCTATTGAAAATGAATGTTGCTTTTCTAATATGTTGACTTTCATGAAAAAAAAATTATGGAATCGATTAACCATGCATTTTGAAACTTGTCATTCACATGTTTAACCAAAAGTTTTTCATTTTGCAAAATTTCCTTTTAGAACAATTATTCAAAATTGGAAAAATAACATAATTCAGTAGAATGCAAAAAATTGAAGCTTGAACTACCACCAACTTGCAAGCTATTTTTTTCTTTATATCCTTCGTATTACTTATTTCTTTTTTATATTTTAGACTTGTTTGGCATTCGGATTTTTGGATAATGGATAATAACATGGGCTTGGATGTTATTAAGATGATTTGGAATCTTGATCTAACATGCAAGCAACAACAACCGATTAGTTGAATTATGATTGGCAAAGTGAAGATATTGCCCTTTGTTTCCATGATATATGGTTTTTTAATATCTACATCCAACCCCCCTTCTTTGGGCTTACAAGGATTTTTTTTACATTATATAAAATTGCTGATTAATGAATTTTTTTATATGTTAGGTGTTATGTTGTAGTGGGCAAGGCCTTTTTTGGCCAAGGTTCGATTCCCCCATATGTTGCTATGAATTAGATTTAATATAACATTCATTAACAAAAAATCAGATTAAAGATGATGAAATGTAGCCACAAATTTGACTTATAATAATTCCCAGTAGCAAATTAAAATCGACCATTTTATTTCCTTTGTCTACAAAAATTTGCATATTTTCCCACCATGTAGTTGGACATATAAACCTTCAATGTGTCCATGTGGCAATTCAAGTTCCAACAAAGACTACCATGTAGCAAACTTAATTAAAACTAAAAACTAAAAAAAAACATTGGTCATAAGGGTCAACAATCACATGCATTATTGGATACCACTTTTCAATTAATGTCATCAAAGGGTCTTTTTTTCACTTTCAATAACATTCCTCACATCAACTCTCTTGGCACAACTTCCATTGCCACTCCCTTGACCACCTTGATGGTAGTTTAACCAATATTTTCGCTTATGTTCATGGTAACTTCATCAATATTTTTACACTTGCATTACTGTTTTGGGGTCATTCCAATTTTGATCTTGTGAATCTTGAATGATTTGTGTTGAAGCTTGCAAAATATTGAAGCTTGACATCCAATTTGCAACATTTTTACAAGCTTTCAAGCTTGGAGATCTTAAATTCAATCTTTCAAATCCACAATCGAAAAGAGGATTAACTTGTTAAAATTATAAATACCAATGTTACAATGCCAATTTACTTTTGAAATATATGTAAGTTGTCAACTTGATTATTTATATTATTTGTTTTTGCAATTTCAAAAATCTATGTTTTGCATATTGCTTTGCTTTAGGAGTTGTTTGCAATGTGCATCAACTTAAGCTACTTCAAAGTTCATAATATTATCAATTTTCACATCATATATTTTTTCATTGCACTTTTTATTTTGATTTGTGTAAGGTGTTGTTGATTGTTTTTGTTTTGTTGTTATCTTGTCATTTGAAAGTTTTATAATGTGTAAAGGAGGGCATCATGCTTTTGTTGAAATTACCAAACAAGTATAGGTACAAGCATTTTTTCCTTCTTCCCCACTTGAGATGCATCTTGGTTTGAATGGAATACCGTTTGGTTTCATTTCATCATGTAATCAACCAATTGAAAGTTCATGTGCCAAGGTTTTAGAGCATGTAGAGGGGGGAGCCCAAATTTCTTTAACCTTATGGATTGTTGGGGATACAAATCACTTTTTTAACAACTCCATCACCAAAGTGGCATTGCACTTAAAACAATGTCATCAATAGAATGAGAGTTATAGTGAATGTTCTAAGATGTTTTGGTTGCCAAATTGACATGGGTTGAATTTTTGATTGGGGAATTTATGGTAGGTTTAATACTTTATGGTAAGATGTAGGATTTGTATTAGTGTAAAGCATTATGATAAGTTCCTTCTTCCAAAATATGATGACTTTTACAAAAACATCATGATTGTCAAAAAATCAAACATGTGTTGCACATCTTATAATGCTTATGGAGGAATACTACATAAAACTCATGGTTATCATGCTAAAAATGGAATATAGTTTATGAACATGCATGGGAGACAACTCATGGTTCAATAAGTTCATTATGAAAAAATATAAGGTTTTATAATTGGGCTTGCAATTGGGTTTTCCAATTGCAAGTGTCGATGTGGCTTTTCATCCATTTGTCGACGAATGACATATGTTAATACCTTTTGCAATTTATTTACAATTATTATACAACTAGTTTGATGAATATAATTTTTACTTATTTCATTCATCCATTTGATGTAAATGGATTCTATCCCAATCCTTTGCAACTTATTTACAACTATTTTACAACTAGTTTGATGAATATATTGTTTCATATTTCATTCATCCATTTGAGAAATGAATTTTATTCCTATCCTTTGCAACTAACTTACAACTAAAAATGAAATGAAAATAAATGATTTAGTGACTAATTTACAACTAGGTGTTTAAGTTTGGGTTTCATAGCAATTGTATGGTAGTTGATTTTAGTAGTACTAAACAACCAAATTACAACTTATAATGCAATTATACGAACTTCACACAACCATTATCATGTTGTCTTAATTATAATAAATAATGTTGAATTGCATTGGACATCACTATTTATAAACATGAAATGGATTCAAAACTTTAAATAGATCTACATTCCATGTTGAAAAATACATTACAAAAAAAAAAAAAATCTATCAAATGGCAATTTAATTATGAATTTTAATATAATTCCCAAACTATTTATAACAAACATTTTTCTCCATTTAAACAAAAGGTCAAATCATAAAAATGATGACCCACAACAATCAAATATTGTCATCTAAAAATTATGTTTCATAAATGAATGTTTTCTTCTATTTTTGTTGAAATAAAATTTGAACCATGCATTTTTTTCAATCCACGTTTTCTATTTGAAATATGCCATGTTATGATATTTAATTCCACATGTGAAATGAAATTAGTAGCATATCATAACATTGTAATGTCAAAAATATTTAAATAATTCCTTCAACTTGAATAAAACTAGTTTACAACTATACTACCATTAACATGCAACTTATTTGTCACTAAAATGCAACATATGTAGAACAATGATACAAATTAAACTATAATTTGTACACTTGTAAATAGAATCAAATTATGTGTTTACAATCATATAAACTGAATTACAATTTTAAGTGCTTTTGAAAAAATCGGACCTTATATACATAATTTTGATGTTGATGGATTGAAACATAATGAAAGTTTGGCCCTAAAATATAAAAACAACAAAAGTCATCACAAATGTTCAAACATAAAACAAGACATATGTAACATGATTATCATTAAAAAATCACTTTTCATAAATCTCTCATCATTATAAGTTAAACTAAACTTGTACAATCAACTTTTAAATAAAATGGAATATATTTTCACATCAGTTTTTTAATATATGCAAATAAACAAAAGACCAAAAATTGACACAAACCTTCAACATCTAAGAGTAAAAATAAGAACCTTCAACATCCAAAAGCAAAAACCTTCAACATCTAAAAATAAGAGCAAGAACCTTCAATATCCAAAAATAAGAGCAAAAACTTTCAACATCTAAAACCAAAAGTATGAACTTTGAACATCCAAGAATAAGAACGATAACCTTTAACATCAAAAAGTAAAAGTAAAAACCTTCAACATCCAAAAGTATGAGCAAGAACCTTCAACATTCAAAAGAAACAACAAAAACCTTTACATTCAAAAGCAAAAGAAAAAACCTTCAACCTCTCTAAGAGCGAAAATAAAAACCTTTAACCTCCAAGAGCAAAAACAAAAGCTTTCAACCTTTTTAAGAGAAAAAACAAGACCCTTCAACCTCTAAGAGTAAAAATAAAATCCCATAAGCATAAGTGCATGAAGGTCATTCATGTATTGGGGCAGATTTGTTGATACACTGCCATGTATCACTTACTTAAGGGTTCACTGCCTAGATTTCAAATCTTTAAATTTCAAATTTTAAGTTGAAATACAGTTGCATACTATTTGCAAATAAGTTGAAATGTCATATATATTGGGCAGTGGAAATGTATACATGCGACATGATTGTATGTGTTACTCAAGGCCATACATTTGTTGCAAAATAGTCGTTGATTAGTAACTAAATTTATCTTGGTGTGATGTAGTTGTTACATGCAACTAAAGTGCAACTTGTCAACAAAATCAAATATGGTTGACTACAACCGTATATATAGTGCATACATTGTATTCTATAAATATACATCTTGCAACTAATTTGCAACTACAATACAATTATTTGATTTTCTAACATGACATTTTATTTATTAATTTGTTGTATTTCCATGGGACAATTGCAATGTAGTTGTATATTAGTTGTTTTGGAACTCTAGTTGTAGGGTAGTCTAGTTGTCATGGACACAATTTCTCATAGTGGTTATTAATGAAGTATTGGTTCATATTGACTGGAAACCAAAATTTGTGTAATTTGTGGTGATTTTCCATTTTTTGAAATAAGGGCAACTAATGGCAAATTTCAAAGGTACATGAAAGAATTATTCAACTCATTAAAATGTGGGTTGGATTATTTTAATTGAATTACATAGTAGAACATGTGCATGATGTGATTTTGCAATCCATGTGCATGGTGATGGATACAAAAAGCATAGTTTTTTATTTGTGAGTTTTGATGAAATCACAACTATCAATTATCAAAGTCAAGTAAGCGTGCATGTGTTTATTATAAAAGGTTGGACATGGATCCCCATCCTACTAACCTTGCAACAAGTTGTGAATGGTTTTTTTGGAGATAACCTCATGAATTTAATTGTTGATGTCTTGTTATAATATGATATACTTTCTAAATCAAATTTGGTTGCTAGTTTTAATTCAACTCTAGAATTTGCAATAAGTTCTTTAGGTGTACTATCATTTTATTACAATGAGAACCCTTAACCCTCTCACAATCATTAGTGTAATATCCAAGGTTCACTAATTGTATACAATTCAAGATGTGAAAGAAAGTGTACAATTATTGCTATAGGTCTCATTGAGCAATTAGAAATGAAATTTTTAACACAAGATATCATGAATGCAATGGGCATTATCTACCCACATTTTTGGGTTTAAAAACACACACTTTTTTTTGCATAGTTAAGCATTATTAAATCCCATTATTTCCATGGGAAGAAGATCAATGCAAATAAAGTCTTCACCTAGCCCATCCTTAATAAGAAGTTATTGGACTAACAATAATCTTTCTTCAATATAATCTAATATAAAATAATTACCACACTACCATAAAGTTACCTCACAATGCTAATCCATATACTAAGATGTGGTGCATGTTATCTATACACCAATTCAAAATGGTTTAAGTTGATTGAATCATCAATGGCTATGGTTTTGGGCAACGCATAAAAGATGAAAGATATTTTCTAACTATGAGTTTTGTGAAGAACAAGTTGAAAAACAAGTTGACAATACATTTGGATCTAGTTAGAAAAATGTTTGCACAAAAAAAAATGGAGGTAGTTATTATGAAAGGTGGGAGATAGTTATTATGAAAGTTAATAGGAAAAGGAAGTAGTTATAAAAAAAGAAGCCATGAAATAGTTATGAAATACTTAGGCTTGAAAATGAGATAATTATTTTTTAATTATCTTTGGATGACCATATCAAGGGATGACCATATGACTAGAATAGTCATGTAGAAGTGACATATGAAACTTTTTTCAAAGAACCCCATATAAACCAACTTGGGCTCCATGTTGCTGCGCACTACCAGTGACCTTCAACCTTTTTTTTTTCTTATCGTGTTCCCATTTGGTTTTTAATATCTCATTATTATTTATATCAATTTGAAATTTAATTTAAATTGTATCAAACATTATATCCATGGTGGGTACAATAAAAGATGGAGGTAGTTATTAAGAAAAAAATTGAAATAGTTATTAATAAATGAATGAGATAATTAAACTTGAAATAGGACTATTTTTAATATCCCTATCGATGGGTAGGGGAAAGGAGTGAGGTAGTTATTAAAAATTGAGGTAGTTAAGTTGGGAAATGATGAAATAATTATGAGTTGTCTCTAGAATTGTCCTTGGAATTGTCCAAGGATGACCATACAATAGGTTTTATGAGCCTATGAGAGATTATGCAAAATCAACCATATACCAGCTTCAAAATTTTGTCATTAGAATTCCTACATCACTAGAATTTTGCCAAGATGCACAAATGATTTCATAGGAAAAGACCCTCATGGTTCATGTTCAATGCATAAACAAACTCCTCACCCTCCATGACCTTGAATGGATTTTGACAACCTTCCACCATTTGAACATTTAAAACTTTAATCATGCTTGTAGAGTCCACCATCTACACATCTTCATCCATTGTTAGTTTTTTGGGGAAGGTCACCAATTTTGGTGGCGAAATTTTTTTGTATTACTTGCTTATACAATTAAACTTCCATGATGACAACTAATTGATCCTAAAAACCAAATGGATTAAACTTGATTTTGTAAAAGAATCATAAAAATGAAAAAAAAAACAAGAAGGTTTAAGCTATGTAACCCTAGATCAATGATTAGTCATAGCAACCAAATTATACTAGGCAATGAGATCCAATCAACAACATTGATTCAAACACAATTATTGTTATAACAACTACCATATCTAATCTATGTGCGAAGCTCAAACAATTACTAATTGATATCTCATTTGCATGCAAATGTGGTGACAAATAGTATCTCATCCAAACTTCATTCAACAATCTTCATTGGGAAATTTTGGATTTCACTTTAGCATGGTAACAATTCATTTCACAACTCCTAAGTTTCAATTGTCAACCCTTTTCTCAAAATCATTTTGACTCAAAATTCTAAAATTAACTACATCTTGGACTCACATACACTTTGATTGGGAAGTTTTGAATTTCAATTGAACATGGTGAGATTCATTCACAACTCCTAATTTTTGAATGCTCTCCTTAAAACCCAACTCTAGACTTTTTACTCCAAATTTTCAAAGTTTTGGCATAATTGAACTCACATACACCATCATTGGGAAGTTTTAGATTTCACTTGAGTATTACCACTTGGGTAGTTCTCAAAGCCTGTTGAACTACAAATTAATCCACACCCCAAAAATTAATGACCCCAAAAAAATTAAGCCAATTCTTAAAATTAGCTACCACCCAAAAATATATATTTCCTTCTCTAAAATGTAAACCCTAGGGTTACCTATCCTTCTCTCCCTTCCCTTATCATAAGCTGACAGATTCTTATACAAGAAAACAACCTTGTAACTACTAAACCCATTTGCTTTGCACAGTGTCCATTTATGACTCCTAGTAATTGATGAACTAAATTTCACCAATTCACACATCATCCCATTGGTGATGATCATTGTAAATTGTAATGTGTATTTTTTTAATGCAATTTCAAAGCAAAAAAAAATTAATAATTTTTTTTATTAATGTATTTTTCAACACTGTGGACTGAATGTTAGGGCCCATAGATACTTTAATACATACATACATACATTGAACTACATTGAACTAGAATACCATATAGAAAGAAATAGGTTTCATTTCATTTTTGTATCCATTGATTCATTGGGTCCTTCCATGTAGGGTAAAGTCCCACGGTGAGGACAATCCCAATTTTAAGGGGCCCTAAGACAAGGTGTATCCCAAGTTCAGCTCCATGTTTGTGAATGTCAGCCATCCATGGGTCTTGCCCATCTTAAAGCACAAGGTGAACCTCAACATGTAAACATATGTAGAGCACATGACAATGGGTGTGGGATGGGATCTTATACCTACTTGTTAAGGAGTGAAAGGGACTTTATATATATATTTTTAAAAATGGGTGTGATTTGGGTTGGGTTTTTGATGCATGTTTTTTGTTTTAAAGGCCATTGATTTGGGTTAGGTTCTTTTCAAAGTACCCTTGTCTTTGTTATAGAGGCCCCCTTTTTTTTTAACCCCTAAATAATAAGTGAAAATTTGGAAATTTTTGGGTTTTTTTTAATCAATTTATATGGAGAAGATTTATTTATTTGTTTGTTTGTTTATTTGGTTTAGTGCACACATCAAGCATCGTTCCAAAGGTTTGTTGCCCTAGCACATCTAAGTGGGGGAAGTTAAGAAAACCCCAAGCAACCACTTTCCCATGTGTGAGGAGGGGGTGTCCAAGGGTCTCATAGCCCACCCCAATCAACCTTCCTAGCCTAGTCAAGTTCTTTTTGAATCTATTTCCCAAGGATACTCACGTTCACACTTTCATCCTAAAACTTGCAAGGCCTCATTCTTGCTATTAAAAAAAAAATTGCATGTTTTTGAGCAAGAAAAATTGCAAGAATAGACAAGTGAGACTTTGTGAGTGCCAAGTGTTTTTTTTTTTGGACTAGTGAAGCTTCAAAAAAGTTATATCTGCCCTTGGGCAGCACTTTCTTGATCTCGTATGAACTTAATCTAACTTTACTATATCATCATCCTTTGCTTGATTTTGGCTGAAATTTTCATCAAAGAACTATGAGCTTAAAATTTAAATGAATGAGCAAATTACACCAAATGTTTAACTAAGGCTCAAATAGAGATAAAATGGTTGTAAAATAAGCTTAAGCTCTTAGGAATCGAAGACGGGTTTGGGTTGGGTCAGGTTACAGCAAAAGGTTTACTTCTTGTCATTTCCAAAATGAATTTGTAAGACAAAAGTTCATAGGGATTGAATGTGCAATGAATTGGACTCAAGTAGAAGGTACCCTAAACACTCGTCCCCACCCGCCCCAAAAGATTTTGGCCATTCCCAAAGTCCAAAGCCTCTTGAAGTGAAAAGCTAGAAAAAAATTTGGAACAAGCTTTGCTTAAGTGGGAGCATATATTTGTAAATATTAATTATATTATTTGAAAAAATGTTGAAAATTTCAAATACTACTCTTTTTTTTCAAAGAAGGAAATTTTTTGTGAAGGAAAAAAATGGAGATTCATTTGGAATATTTTTATTTTGTCAACATGGAATCTTCTAACAAGAATGAAACAAGAAGATTTCTACAATTTCTACAATTTCTTCTAAAGTTTTGTTTTCAATAGTTACTTCAAGAGACCTTAATATGTGCTCTCATGTATGTGTGTGCATTGTTCTTTTTGTTCAATTGTAAACAAAAAAAATGTAAAAGAAAGAAATCCTATGCAAAAGAAAAAGGAGGTTGGTTGGCTACCAGAGGTTGGGTGGGTTGTTTAGTGATGAAAGCAAAGGCAAAGAAAAAAGGCTTGGGCTATTAATAAATTTTTACTTGCTGCCCCAAGCTCCAGCAACTCTAGCAAATGGGGTTCTTGGGTCACAAAATTGCTGTAATGAAGTGAAAAGGCATATCCAACATCTCAAAGAATTAGTTGTGACTTGTGTGACTTGTCTAGTAGTAGTAGTAGTAGTAGTAGCATTTTGAACATGTTCAATGGTGCTCTAGATCTAGAGCCATGTTTTAGAGTATATATCTAGAGGACCATTGAAAAGGTTCAAATGCAATTTTGAAAATAAAAAAGGCTAAAGAAAAATTAGTATCCCTAAACCCTAAAACATGGATCGCCCACCAAGGATATGATCCAAAATCCAAATTACACTTTATTATTGATTATATATATAGTTTTCATATTGTTTTGATTTTGGAGTCAACTTCTTCAATATAGATCATATTGCAAAACATTTTTCAAGTTTTTTTATTTAAGGTTTTGAAATTGGAGTATATGAGGGTTGGTACAAGTACACATTTTTCTTGTGTGTGTACATACAACCTTTTGTGTGTAGATTCAACTTGGTTATAATTTTGATATGGTGTTTAAAAACATTATTTGTGTCATTATTTGTATGATGTTATAATCTATTAATTTTGATCTTTCAGTCATGTACATTTTCATCATAGAAAAGAAAACAAAAAAAAGGAAACAATTTCCTTGTGCAAAGATCAAAAGCTCTTATAACCTTTCATTGTGAAAGGGCAAAAATATTACATCCTTTCATTGTGAAGGTCCAAGCCAAACCACACTTTCAAAGTGTTATTCTAAGTTTGTAAACAAAATCAAGGTTTATAAGGCTTGCCTCAAACTTGGAAAGAAAACACCCACGTGCTTTGTTAGATTGATTAATTATGAATCCTACAAATTAAGTTGCAATTTATTTTTATTTTGGCATTGGGTTGCAATTAATTATAAGGCCATCCAACTTAATTAGCCATGTAATTACATAATCACTATTGAAATCAAAATTGTATGCATTCTTTTTATTTTTGTATTTTAGGTATATATCATACATAATTGGACTTCTTTCAATTTTTGCATGACATCGATAAGAAGGGTT
>Ga0209611_10009223_pt1 | contig 15026 bp, 10 predicted proteins | sample S1TSphgellanicum_3_FD_187693 | JGI IMG/M metagenome (GOLD analysis project Ga0209611, IMG submission 187693) | Host-associated microbial communities from peat moss isolated from Minnesota, USA - S1T2_Fc - Sphagnum magellanicum MG (SPAdes) (version 2) | ecosystem: Host-associated > Plants > Peat... | reverse complement strand
GGGAGGAGATTTAGAGTCTTGCACTCTCTATTGTTTCACTTTGAAGTTTGACAAGTTTTCATCATCTTTTCTTGTTTAAAATAAATCCTTGAAATTGGACCAAAAGTTCAAAAATATAGTTGAAGAAGAATTAACATGGAATAAATGTACTTGCATTGTGATATCAATCCAACCATGGTTTCATTATGTTCCATCACTATCCCTATAGTTCTTCCATATTTTGTCGTGGTAGCTACATCAAAGTTGAATTAAGGAATTTCGCAACATCCTATCCAAGTTTGGACAAGTAAATTTAGTCCATCAAGTTGTATCCAACTTTTCATAATATTGTTAATATTCAATAATGAATGACTTTCACTTCTTAGCACATCTATCAAATACATATGACATGACAAATTGATTGACAAAGTCCAACATGTGACATGTGTGTGGGTTGAAGTGTTTGATGGTGCTACCTAACATGGTGTAATAGATTTAATATTCTTTTTGGCTAGTTGTGTGATTGATGTTAGGACTAATGACCAACGTGTGCGTACATGACCTGATCAACATGCAAGCAAACCTTTTGTGTATTTTGATACACCTCTTGGGCCCAAGAAACTGGGTGTTCATTTTATGAGCATTCCTTTCTATGAATGGGCCCCAGAATTTGGTACTAAATAACGCCCTGTAGGTAAGGATATCACTATGGGGTTCTTGGGATTCTTCCCTGGCATAAAAGCTAATTAGCCCAGTTTTGAGCATTCACCTAATTGTAATGCCCAATTTTGAGTTGGGGCACTGCTTGGGCCTTACTGTAAAGTGAGCATATAATTTTTAGGTGGGGTTCAGACATAGGTCCACCAAAAGGGAATTGTGAAACATGGAAAGTTGAGAAGTGATCAAACCATGTTGAGCGGTCTGCTTTGCATTAAGAGTGTAAATTTGGGTGGAACCAAGGCCATTTTAATTTACTTTAGTTGGTTTGACAAAAGCTCATTCCCTCTTTCTTTTAGAAGCCCCATTGTGAATTCATTTCAGGTCATGATATATATAATTTGGAAATTGTGCTTTTAGTTTTGAACACTTTATTAATTTGGAAAGCATGCAAATTCTCAAATATGTGACACTGAAATACATTAAACCTGAAACATGGACAATATTCTAAGAATGCTAATCCTATTACTAGTTTTCCTTTATCATTTATTCCCTCATAATTCCAGTTCAAAAATAGAGGACAATTCCTACATTTCCTTTATTATTCAACAACATATATTAAATTGGACATATTTAGTGAGTGAAACATAGATTATGCATGTGACTAACCTCACAAACTTGAAAGCTTCAGTTCAAGAAAAATCACATTGTTTGAAGCTGAAATGATTTTTCCAGCAAAAAATAACTTCATTTCTTTAATGAAAAAACTGACCCTAGACTACAATATCTAAGAATGTGCAGCTTTCAATTTTTTGGGTCATCTCTATCAAATCATGCTCTATTTCAGACCTGCAAATTGGAGATGGGGGGGATATGAGGTTGAGTTTTACACACTGTTTATGTCTTTGACCACATCTTCCTCAATATCCTTTCCGATCTCAACCTGCAAGTTCTGAGTGGAGAGTCCAAGTTCTAAAATTGAATTGTGCACAAGAGGGAAAAATGAGGAAGATGGATGGCATAGAAACAGTAAAACATGAAAAATCACACACTGGTTACACTTGTTGTGCTCCTATTAGTGTGACTGCATCCCTAAACTATTTGCAAAACTATACAACACTAGGAGTAGGCTACACTGATAAGCTTGGCAATATTTGTAGCAGCTGTTTGATTATTCCTTCCAACTCATCATCTTTATAGTCTGAAGAGAAGGAGATTAACCAACATACAAGTGAAAGTCAGCAAGTAGTAGTAAAGGAAAGTTGTTTCTGAACTTTAGCCTCAACAGAAGTGAAATAATGTCTTTATTTCAACCAAGAAAGAAATTACAATGTCTTGGAAACAATCAGAAATGGTCCATGTGCGCACAAATACCTTTCACTCCATTTGCAAACTTCAGCAGAGAGAAAGGCAGATATCAACATTCTGAATGGCAATCCTGCTCATGCTGCATTGTTCATGAGCAGGGGTTGAAGTCACCTCTCAAAATAAGAGATCCTCCTGATGATTTCAAATATTAGGAATGTCTTGCCCTCAGAAATAGCTTCAAGCGAGGACATGTATCTTCAGCTTGTTTGGAAGCATGGGCAGGGAGAAATATCCAAAGACAGCAATTTTGATGTCAATCCAGCTCACTCTGGGCTATGGGTGAATCCCTTTTTATTCTACAGATACAACTCTGGGACACACAGGATTCCTAGTCAACTGGATTCCAATTTGGACAGTAACAGGTTGGACTGTCCATTGATGAGACCATCTCACAGATAATAGCAATGTGCCACAGTGAGCATGGCGCATGCAACTGGATTTTAGTCAATCATAATTGTAGAGAATCTTTCAAGACTACTCTAAGGTCTCCTTTCCCGAGGAGGCACCCGAAGCCATACCTTCATGCTATCATATGCAGCAAACCCTATGGCTGCTGATGGAACCAACTGCAGAGTCAGACAACACAACTTTCTCAAAAGGCATGTACTTGGAAGTGTCCAACAAACATGATCCAATACGGAAACATCCTTGATCAAAATAGAACTGCACATCATCAGAGTTCCAAAAGTAAGAAGAAACCAAGAAGACACTTCAGTTAACAAAAGGAAACCATGAGCTGTGAAATACCTTCAGATAGTTGATGCCAAGGCCAGCAAACAATTGCTTCCAGCCTTGGGTTCGTGCAATCCTTGAAAGCCCATGGAGCGTCCCCTTAAACTGGGCATCTACCAGTGCATTTTCAGATTGCACCTGGGACCCCACCAAACATCAAACATCAGTTCCATTAGCTGCTTAGTATGCTACAACCCTGATGAGTGTAGATATGCTTATGGGTCCCCTTCTCCCCCACTGCACCTCTCCTCTCACACTGAAAAAGGGACTTGTGTTCAACTGGTAGAAACTTTACCTGCATTTGTCGCCGAACGACATCAAGAGGGTAGGTAACAGTTTGCCCAAACACTCCAGCAGCAGCCCCACATGCCAGCTTTCCTGCAATGGATGGTTCAGTGTCACCAGGCAAGTAGCTCTTCAGTGTTTCATATGCAAAGAACTTCAGTCCAGCATATGGTAGAATGCCATAAAGAGTTGGGCCTGCACAGAGACAAAATACATTTTAGGGGTAGGTTTTGATGGACAGACTGAACCTGACCTCTGGTGAAAGATTTCTCCCCATATCTTACATCATGTCAGAGAAGCCAGAACATAACTTCCCAGACCATTTCTCAAAGAAAAACTGACCCAAGCTTTCACATAAAAACTAAGGGAAGGAGGAAAAAAAAATGAAAGTTCCTTGCATGTGCCCAGCTGATGACCTAGCCTATAATAGGGAAGAGACTGTTAATCCTGTTAGCTTCCAAATGTAACAATAAATATGTCAAGATGACTTACAGAGTCCCCGATATAGTCCTCGTATGCCTCTTTCCTTGATTACTCTGCTGCAAACATCAGCAACACCTTTATATGGTGCTGGAAGGACAGCTGACTGTGCCAGTGTATTTCCTAATCCTTTAACCTGGAAGCAGTTACAGAGCATATGACAATTTAACCAATCTCCCATAATTGCATCTCAAAACAAGACCTCAAGCAAATGCAGGAGATGACAAGGACACCTTCAATTGGAAAAATAATATGCTAGCAAGCACTGAACACAATCTTACCACATAAATATTGTCTACTTCTACTTCAGCATGCCTCTGCTGTCACAATGACATAAGAGTTCTTCAGAAGATTAATGCAAGCAGTCACCTGATAAGCTAGACGGGTCCGTGCAAGATCCAAAGGGTATGTGCAAAGAACAGCAGTTCCACCAGCCAAAGAGCCAGCAACAAGATCAACCACTGGCCCAGTTCCTGCAGCTGGGCACCCTTCAAGAATCCAATGGCGATACTGCTCATAAGCAGCGAAGTTCAACGCTGCATATGGAACAATCCTCATTACACTTGCTCCATTTCCTCTGCAACAAAAAATCAAGGTAGAACAGCAAGACAGATTTTTAGTATGCTGACATACTCAGGAAGAGATGCTTGTGGAACGTGATGAAAACATGTGTAAGGAAGAAAAGGAAGAAAGAATATCTTACTTATAGAAGCCACGTGGACCTTCTGTCTTCAAAATGCACATAAGTGACCGCCAAACTCCCATTGACTGGAAGTTCCTGTGCTTGATCTATTCAACTCCAAAAGACAACAATTTATATTAAAAACAATCCACATTATACAACACCACAACACCCACCCCACAACACCCACCCCACCACAGAACAACTATCCCTGCCTGCAATATCTGCAAGCACCTGTCAAAGCAAGTAAAGATGTCACATGGAAACCCTAAAAACCTTCCCAAGTACAAAAGCATTGAAACAGGTCTGCAAACCTTGTGTCAGCATTCAAACAATTGGGATTTTCTCTCTGACACCGAGACAATGTAAGACCGTAGGGATTCAATATGCTCTGTTCCATAGATGATGCAAAAACAAAAGGAGTTGGGGGGGAAAGGAGTATTGTGCATGCACCATTGTAACTGTACTATACAGAGGCAAGAAAGAAAGAATAGCACTTCTGCTAGGGGTCTTTGCCAGTAGTACAATTTGCACTACATGGTTTTGGACAAAATAACCAACAATGAGAAGTTGAAGGAAAGGATGGGAGAGAGAAAGAGAACCAACCTGGTATAGGATTTTGACACGTTCTAGAGGGGCCACCGCAGTCTTTGAGAGACCACCAGCCACTCCACCAGCAATGAGCTGCTTCACATAGTTAGGCATGCCTTGAAGGACGACATCTTTGGAATTTGACCTCTCTTCCTCTGGTTTGGCACCCACCCCTATGACTGGCTTGTACTCCATCCGCGTTGCCGCCATTGTATACCCTGATTGTGTATCCATCTTACTGATTTCCCTTCGTTGAATTCTGGGTGAGAAAGGTTTGATGCCAAAAACGGCAAACGAAGCTTGCTGGGACACACTGGATTCTGTTGGGGTTTGAAGAAGTTCTTTGCTTGATGGAAGGACCTTCGATCTTCAGGATTTGAAGGAGAGGTGTTGTTAGAGAGAAAAGAAGACTCACAGGATACCAGCTGCAACAGGACCTCTTTGGCCCCGGGTGAACAAATCGACTCTCATGCACTTGATGAATCCCCAGGCAGCACGTCGTCAGCCCGGTTCCTTCACTAAGCAAATGTTCAAGCGCAAGCTCAGGTCCGATAGCCTACAGACGCCGTCTACGACGCGCATCCACAAGGTAGAGTCGGCTTCCTCCGGAACTGGGCTAAAGGCGTTCATCCACTTGCGAGATTCAACCCTGCCAAGGGTTGAGACGGTGAACTCCGAAGGGTCCAGTGTACAGATCCTTGTAAAAGCTTGACCACTTGGAGTTCCCCGCTGGAGATAGAGCCGGCTTCAGCTCTCTAACCACATTACTGACACCCTTCTCGCACAAGGGAGAGCTTTACTACCAACTTCCTCAATAAACGGTTTGCGAAACTTCCGGTGAAAGCGCTCAGGCCGACTCCACAGAACTAGAACGAGCGAGAGACGACTGGCGATAGCACAATAACGCAAACCAACAGACAGAAAAGGACCAAGCCTGATTGCACAGAAGGCCACACGAACCCAGGCTGCGAGCGGAAAGAAACACACTTGGTAGCGCAGAATTTCTCCAAGGCACAAACTACTAGCTTTCTTGGCATGTGATGAGTAAAATCACAACAACAAACGCAAAACTGTGAAGTTGCTAAATTTCTTCAACAGCCGAACCCAGGAATCGTCAGCAGCAGAAAATACTCCCCAAATCGCTACCTACTTAAAAAGAAGAGGAAAACCACAAATTTGATAAATCAAAAACTTGGGTCGCTTGCCAGTGCAAATCTGGGGAAGGAGGGGAAAGACTTGAGAGAGTCCCCAACTTCAAAACGTACAAACGATCTGATGAGGACTCGAAAGACGCCCACCCCCCTCTGTACCACCCACGAACTCCTGAGTCACTCCCGCTGCAAAAAACAGAAACAACTTGGTAGAACCTTAGAGCAAGGCTACAGGGGAAATAGGTATGGCAGAAAACGGTATGAGCTGGACCGGTACGCTCGTGACTTCCTCTCACGCGCTCCTGCCGGTGCTGACCCTGCTCTGCGGAGACATCACGGAACGCATCTCTTGGCAACGTAAGCATCGTCTCTCGCCCACGTTCGTGACCGCGTCGTAGAAACTGCAGACCACGGACGCTCGCGCCCTTCGTCCCCACGATTCTCACAAGACTCGACCGCAGTCCCGCGTTCCTCGCCGGACCGCCCGTTGTGGGCCGCCAATCCGCGCGTTGTTGCCAACAATCACGGGCGCCCGGCGCGGTCTCGTGTTCACAAGCGCCGTCGCGCCATTGGCTCCCGACAGAGAAGTTCCCACACACAAGCTACCACGTGTTTCAGAATTTTGTTTTTACATTGTTTGGCGTACCTACTTCGACTCTAGGTTATTAGTGTACTTTTAGTACTTTACCCCTCCAATTCAATACCTATACCAGGGTTAACGTCTCCTGATTTCTTGATTCTTGAATCTTTACTTGACTTAATTTATTTGAAATGAGTGCCCCCAGTTTACAATTGGGGGTATTAGTCCCGTTTCAAACCCTTATGGAAATAGAAATTTCATGCAGCCAATGAGAAGGCTCCGTGCGGCTTAGTTTTTTCTTTTGGGTCTTGGGCAGGGGCAGCAAGGGGGGGCCGGTGGGTGGGAGGAAGGGTGGTTTGTTTTCTGTTTATTCCCAATGTGTTCCCCTCAGGTTCCCAAAAATGTTCCCAGATTCCAAATGTGTTCCTTAATACGTTCCCGATACTACCTCTTTTTTATCCGGACATTGTTTGTCCATGGCTCAACTTCCATGAGGGGGCAGTTTGGGTGGGGGGCAGAGGGAAGGATATTTAGGCTTCTATGTTGGGGGAGTGCTTCATGTTCCATAAATATTGGTGATGGGCCAATCAAATGGCTCCTTCTGAAAAAAAAACTGTGGGCACTGGGCGCACCCCCTCACTAATTAATAGAAGCATGAGTAAGTACCCCCCCCAATTGTATGTCCCTGCCATTAGCCTTCATAAAAAAATAGTGAAAAAACAAAAGTAGGAATGGAAATTTACTCATCCAATGAGGAGATGCAGCATGCACCCAAGAGGCCCAAGGCTTTTTCATTTGGGGGCTTGGGTGGGACTTTTTGGTTATTTCTTGATTCTCAATGTGTTCCCCAAGATGTTCTCAATAGCATCCCAGATTTATTCGATATTCATTGCCCAAAATTTTCCTCTTTTCAGCTTATAGGAGGCCAAAGGGGATGTTATCCATATTCCAATAGAAACTTCTAGACTTGAAAGGCATCCCAAACTAATTAATAAAGATCATACAATATCAATATCACTCGAATTCTCAGCAATTTGTGCCCCTCCATTTAGCCTAGGCAGTGTTTCTTTTACTAAACCTAAGTGGTGATCGTCCCTAGGAAGATGTAGAAAGAAGGTGCTCATCCTTAGGAAGATTTAGCCAAACCTGATTATAAACCAGATATGAAATACAAGAATTCTAATCAATCTTTTAAATTTATGGCTACACACTGAAATCAAATGTAGGAATCTGGCGTTTTTTACTATTTTTTCTCACTTCTCACAATTAAAACCCCTCCCTATCACTTCACTTACCAAAAATAAATAAATAAATTCGGTTTTTGACGAAATTTTGATACCCAAAAGAAAGCTTGATGAGAGATGGAGAGTAACGCAATTGTGAGCAGAAAATCCACCTGGCCAATGAGATGCTCAACGTGCACCCAAAAGGCCCAGTTATTTTCCATTGTGGGCGTGGGCCATTGGGCAGGAGAATGCGATTTTTCTTACAACAGTGCATGAAGTGGCCGCTGGTAGCATGGCAAACATTTTCACAAATTACAAATGACATGAATTTTGGAAGTGAAAGAAGTGATTCGACACTTTCTAATTTCATCATGAGCACCTTTCACTATTTCCCCTTCTTATTCATCATCCTTTATCCAAAATTCTACTCAGTGATAGGGTTGAGAATTTCTTTTTTTGGATTTTTTGTTCCCTTATGTTCCCAATGGGTTCTCAATGGGTTCCCATGTGTTACCAAATCTGCTAGGAGGTATTTAGCCTCCTCCCTTGGAGGCCTTGTCCTAGGCCCCCTTGGTTTGGGAACGAGGCGCTAAACACCCCCTAACGAGCTCTGTCCGGCGCTGGTTTTAAAAACCCTGCGGCAGAACAACGCAGTTCTCCACAGGCCGCACTGTCCGGCCCGAAACCAGCGCCGGACAGAGCTCGTTAGGGGGTATTTAGTGCCTCGCGGTTTGGGAACGCCCCACTCTGAGGCTTTACCCTACACTACCTAATGCATCTTCATGTGGCCGCACAATTTTCTAGTTCGAATGCATCCAACACAAAGACAGGCCCCCTTCCCAACTTTGTGGAGGCCTTTGGAAAAAAAATTTGTTTTTTGTTTTTGACGGTTACAATAGAATTCATTAAGTATTCCAAATACCTATGAGTGAAAAGCTGAACCACTTTCTGCTCTGGTTTAGGTCTGTAAGGTTTGTTCACACCAGGGCCTATCTTCTTCATCTTTTGTTTGTTTATAACCATTCTTTCATTGTCATTCAATTTGGGCTAATCTCTCAATAACAGGACTTTCTTATTGGGTTTGTTCTGGATGAGTGTTTTCAGGTGGTTTCTGATCAGAAAATTTTGAAATCGCCCGATTTCACATCAGGTTCCGTTAGGAAGCCAACTATATAGGAGCATGCTTAAATATTTGCACTTTCATATTGTTATTTAGCCAAATTTGGCGAAAAGGTCTTATGGATGATTGCTACTCATGTTACATCACACAATTGGTGGAAAAAAAAAGAAAAGTGCTCTGGACATTAAAACCTGGCCAGAAAATCTAATTGTAAGTCAGACCATCTTTACGGAGCGCAATTTCCCTCCCAATCCCTGAGGCTTCTGACCGGCCGAATACGCTTTGCCGAAATATTTCATTCCCGCTTCCATTTCTGTCTACCGTACCTTGTTGGCCTTACTCTGCCACCGCCTAGTAGTACCCTCGCCACCTTCACTCCTATTTCTTTCTTCAGTTAAAATAACTTGCCGGCCCCACCCCCAGCAGGCTCCAATTCGTCAATGCTGTTGTTTCCTGGGCCCTACGCTGTATACCGATATACCTAGCGTCATGATAACTTTTTTAGCGCTGGTCTTTACGTCGGGTAAAGGCCCAGGCTGAAGGAATTACCAAGAATAAGGGCACTGAGGCAGCTAAAATGGATATTAGCCTCCTCCCATGAGGCACTCTACTGCCTCCCCTAATTTTTGGGCCTCCCCCATCAGGGCTACGACCCTCAAATTCGGGAAGGCTCCTGGGATTAGGCCTTCCCCTATACAAACATTCCCATCAGTTCACCCTACCAAAACAGTAAGGGACGGGGCTAAGGACATTGTCATAGTTCCCAGTTCTCAGGAGCAAGGACTGAATTTAAATGCTTATACCTCGTTGGATTCTCGACAAAATTCCAGCTGCTCTGGAGTTGCTGGATGGGGCCTCCACAGCATGTAGTCAGGCTTACATTTAGTTTGCTTGTTTCCTCACAAGAGTATTACCCATAATCTATGTTATATGTTCAGATGTGTACCTGTGGACCCATTGCAAAACTGGACATATACGCAAGCCATACCCAACTCAAATCATATTTGAATAATGGAATAAAGGGTTAGCAAGTATGGGAAGACTTAAGAACATTCTAATATGTAGGCCAAATATGTAGAACTGAAGTTATTAAGTATTATGACTATATATTGCTACTACCTACTAACGTTAAAGGGGCCCATGCAAATTTTGATACCCACTCCACACAAACACCTTGAGTATAGAAATGAAAGGTTGACAATCCTGAGATGGCTGATGTTCCAACAATTCTGAAAGGGGGCAGACAGCAAGTATTGACAGAACATATTGGTTTATTGCCGGCTACCATTATAAGTTGAAAAAGAGGAAGACTTCAGCAGCCTCATGGAAAATTGATAGATTCATCTCCAGCAATAGTGTCAACGTTTCACGTGTCAACCTAGGTGGCAATAAACCATTTGTTGAAGAGGAATTAAATGTCATATTCAACGATTGATACCAAACGTGTCAGTTAGATATCCAATTGAATACCTTTTGTGTCATAATTGTAGGGTAAAGTCCTAGGGTGGGTGCATTCCCAAAATAATGGAGTTTAGGATGGGGCAATAGCTGAGTGCAGCCCCACATTTTCTGAAGGTCTCCACCCATGGACGCCGCACCCATTGTAAAGCACAAGGCAAAGGTTGTCATGAACCAAAAGCATACTTCAATCATGATGAGTAGAAGGCAGGGTTTTTTTTTCAATTTCATGAGGTAGGTGAACTTGCAATCCCCCCACGAGAGGACTTTGCCAAATCTGGCTTGACGTCAAAGAGAAAAGTAGAAATTTATTGAATCCCCTATGTACCAGCAAGTTGCAAGAACCTATAGTCTAAAAATAGCAATTTGAACCTTTTATTTCCTCACAAAAACCTTTGTAGAAGTTGCAAGCCCCCCCTTTTTTTTGTCACCACTTGGCAAAATTTTGCAAAATTAATAATAATAATAATAATAATAATAATAAAATAAAAACACATTGATAGGAGGGATAAAGTTCTTACACTTACTCTCTTAGAGTGAAAAATATATTATGTTTATAATTGTAAGATCATTGTTGTGTGTTCCTGTGCCGACATTTACAAGTATTGTTATCATCACACATATAGCACATAACATAGAAATATCTTGAATAGTACCCTATATCCAAACCATCTTTTTATTTAGAGTTAAAATCTCCCTAAGCTAGATAATAATATAAAATTATCTTATGAAAATTCATCATGAATGAACACTTTAGTTTTAAGATGAAAAGATCAACAAGTTTGGTGCAAATATGAGTTCTATGGTTAATCATATGATTATAATCCTTCAAATCCTCAACCAAATATGAATCGTGATGAAAAAAAAATTAAGTTAGTTCTATTATTTAACTTTAAGAACCTAAGTTTACTTGATGCATTAAAGACAAAACCATTTATTGATTGACATTTCCTCCAATGGTGATGTAAAGCATCTCATATGTCAATTTCAAAAATAATAATCACAAATCAATATAAGGACATCTCTTGAAGATTGTTCACATTGTAGGCCCAACAAGAACCATTGCTAAGAAATCATTTTTTTGTGATTCAAAAGATATGATTCACCTACAACAAACAAGAATTTGAAGGCTTGCAAAAAACACAAAACAAAATGCAACAAAGATTATGGAAAAGAAACTTACATAATACAAAAAAAACTACAACAACAAAACATGTGTGTTTTGAAATTTCAAATCATGAAAAATGATCTGAAATCAGACAACCTAATATTATGTCTCATCAATAAGAATATCTCAACCTATATTCACACTTGAACTGGTTCAAAATAAAACCCAAATAACTAAACAAACCCAATTTATTCTTAACTAGTTAAAACCTTACCAAATAATTAAACTATTTCACCTAACATCACGCCCCTTGTTCTTTTCTTTTTCTAAGAGGGACAATTTTTCTAGTTTTCAGATGCTTTGAAATACACTTAAAAAAATTTCCTAAGTTGTTCTCGTCTTGATTACCTTAGACTATGATCAACTTCCACATTGACAAAAGAAATAATTTTTTTTCAGATAATCAATTGACTATTAAAATTTTGAAATTATTACATTTTCATGATTTACAACAGTTTACGATGAGATTGTCATATGAGCAGGAAAATTATTCGTATTGTAGCTTGTAATAATGTTGATCGTCTTCAACACCTCAACTTCATACTTTCATAAAATTTCATTTCACTATCTAAAGGATTAATTAATAACGAAACTGACCCTAGGGTAAGGTATCCTAGAAAGGGGGGGGAGGGGGGGAGAAAATATTACAGAAAAGAGAAGAAACTACTGTATAGACAAAGACCTGAAACCAGAAGCAAGTTGCAGCTAGCAAATAGACAAGACGGCTGCCAGAGAATGGGCTTGTCCCCTGGAGATGCTTGTTGAAACCTGTGGAGCACCGTCCATTTGCCGTGTCAAAATACCTGCTTTGTTGGTCTACCATGTGCAACAATTCATTAGAAGGAACCTGGAAAATTAAGGAGTGCTGAATCCATGCAAACCTTCAGCAGCCGTGATTGATTGGTGTAAACTATTTTGTACCACTTAATGATTTTTTAGCTTTTCAGAAACTCAATGGACACTTTCTGAGTTCTGCCTACCATGAGTTGTGATGGGGAATCAAAGGTTACCCACGTGGCACAAACAATGTGTTATGTGCATGTCAAGTCAACAAGGTCGCAGACTTTGAAAATACCCCCAGACCTCCTCTTCAGAGGCCAAGGCGTTGGGAGCCTCCGGGCATGGAAGCTGTCTATTCCAAGTTCCAACATCTTGACCTAGGGTCATGCAATTCCATGGACTCTTGGACTACTAATGCCTCTTTTAGGTTTTCCAATAGGGAGCTCTCAGAGTGAACCAGCAGCCCAGCTGTGCACCATGAAGGATGGATGGTAAGTGGTCTGGAAACAGTTTTCTGTTGGGTTCATGTTCCCTGGCTAACCATGGTGGTTATCTCACTTGCTTTTTTTACTACCTACCCACTAACGATCCACTTGTGGGGGTGTTAGTAGTTGGTTAGTAAAGATAGCCCTTACCTATGCATAAACCATCTACTTAGCTCAAAGTCCCCTATTTTCTTTCCTATTTACCTATATATTATTGGACCTAGTTCTTACACAACAGGTTACTAAGGTAAAACTAGATATTAACTCAGTTGAGATTCATTCACAACTGGGCATCCATTGGATCCTGCACTCATAGGTGCTGGTTCACTCTGGCCAAAGGTGCCTTACAACGATGCAACAGCAGGGAAGACGTGTGAGTCACTTTTTTTTCTCGTTCATACATAAGTGAGAGGGAAAGCAGTTTTTACTATCCTTGCTTCAAAAATTAACCATAAACTGGCAATACATTCAGTAGTTGGTAATATGTGACAACATTCATAAATTCCATAAAAAAAATAATGGCAATATAGATTAAAACTCTAAAGGAATTTGTTTCCAATTTTCTGCCACGCAAAAGGTTCTTCATCCACCCTATTTGACTCAGTCACCGAAACCAGCCCCCTCTACAGACAATAAGGACTCTCAATATGCTAAACCTCTGACTTATGATTCACTCACATGACTTGCATAAATGAAAGCATTTCATCTTAAGACCTAAAAGTCAATATATACACTTCAAACACGACATCGTTGAATAGAAGTAGTTTCTAATATTGAAAGACAAAGGGAGAAAACTTTGAATTACCACCTGTGACCTATCTACTCAACTACATCAAACTACCAACACCCTGGCGACTAGTGCTGCAGCCAATCAACCCAACTACCCGTAACACAATTGATAAGCAAACAATAAAACACAAAAAGAAAATCAACAACACTCTTTGTCACTGTTCACATGAATAGTAACCAATGATAGGTTTTGCATCATAGATATGCTAAACAAACCTATTTTCTCATCTTTCTTCATCACATTGCTTGTCTCCTTAACAAAGGAGATGTTACACAAGCCACTCTAAAATCTACATGGTTAATTATATTGACAAGTGAAAATTTCAAAGAAATGCAGTTATAGTATTTTAGAAAATTTTGTGATTGTATATTGATTGACAAGGATGAGAAACTTCAAGGAATTTGCAAATCTGTTATTTGATGCACACATGAGATGAAAAAAAAAGTAGTCTAATACATGAAAGAGGCAAATAAAGTTGTGTTAAGTTTCATGTTTTCTTTTTTCAGAAGGTCATGTGTTTCATTGTGACTAAATCATTATTGCAAAATCTTTTATATGCACCCACTACAATAATACATGTATGTTTTTTCTTTATGGGCATTAAAATCTTGGATTTCTACACACATCTTTTTGTTTTGTGCTTCATGGTAGTGTAACCTATTTCTCATGATTGACAACATGTTTTTATTCAGCAAGGACATCAATATGGATCTATAAAAAAAGGCATAACTCCAAGTGAGTTTTTATTATTTCCTTGAAACATTTGTTCGTCAATTTAAAAGCCTAGCCAATTCCAAAAACAAATAGAGATGGGGTGAAAGCATGATAAAACATACACAAAAAATAATGTAAGCAACAAAATACAAAGGTCTTTAAATAAAATGACTAACAAGTAAATAATTTTATGGGGAAGATAATATTATTTTTGGGTACATTATTTTTTAACTCTTGTTTGCATGAATTTCAAAAACTAAATTATTATAATCATGTATTTTTAAAGTGTTTGCAAATACTTGAATTGGACCTAAAATTTGCGACAGTTTGAAAATAAAGTTCAAGTACTTGAAAGTAGGTGAAATGTTTTTGCAAGTATTTAGTTTTTCTTCAAACACTTCAATATTGATGTGATGAACATTCTAACATTATTTTTTTGGTTAATGGGGTTCATTTTCATCCTTAACCTTCTAAAAAATGATGTTATTATTAAGGACACTTTTGGGGTATTTTTTGAAGTTCAAATGATATAACACAAATTGATTTGAAAAGCTAGAGGGAAGCTCAAAATGCCCATGAAAAAAAAAATGTTTCATTTGTTTTGAAATGTTAGAAGAAGGTTTAAACTTTTAAAACATTTTTTTGGGCTTTCAAGTATATATATATATATATATATATGTACAAAATATCTTTCTTGCACCCAATATTGGGTATCTTGGGATTACATGTAACATTTTGACTATGTTTGACCAATTAGAAAAAAGTTGAAAAATGTAAAAA
>Ga0209611_10009221_pt1 | contig 15028 bp, 17 predicted proteins | sample S1TSphgellanicum_3_FD_187693 | JGI IMG/M metagenome (GOLD analysis project Ga0209611, IMG submission 187693) | Host-associated microbial communities from peat moss isolated from Minnesota, USA - S1T2_Fc - Sphagnum magellanicum MG (SPAdes) (version 2) | ecosystem: Host-associated > Plants > Peat... | reverse complement strand
CTACGAGGCTAGTTCCTAACCCCGGCAGATCTCTAAAATATTATTTTTCTCGTTGCTACCATGCTATTACAGCTAAAAATTGTGCAGCAACAAAAATACCATATACTCAATCACTTTTTTTGGCAACTCCTCATACACACCCTCAGCGTAGCAGGGTGGGGACTTCCGCAAAACGTTAACTGTGCGTTCGCGTAAATTTTGTTAGGCGTCGGAAATGAGCAATATAAGTCACCTGCACAATTGGCGATACTTACGTAATAAAAAGCCCAGAATTATTCCATTGAGAACGTTTGAGAGACAGAAGTGAAACTCATTCACTGGAATTGAACCGCGTCTTACCCCCATAGATGAATCTAGTGGCTACCTCGGCACAGATAATTTGGTGTTAAAAGTTCTCTAACTGTACACACTAATATTAATACATTGTGCAGAGAGTATTGTAAGAGTATTTACTGCTAAATACTTATCTATTGCGGATCGCTTGTTGAAACTTAACTACAGCGTCGTACTGGTCAGGCATAGCAATATACTCTAATAGTAACACTGGTTCTAAATCCGGAAAAAATCGACTCCGTTCTACTTCTTCATATTCTCCTGTTGCATTCAGGTTGAATATTTTAATTAAGTTAGATTGCCAAAACCAAATTTCAGGTATTCTTTTGGGTTTGTATAACTCCTTCCGGTTGATAGTCCCACTTGTAACAATCACTTCAATTACGATATCAGGAACCTCTTTTTCTGTACCAATGCTGTAAGACTCATCCGGTGTGCCTGAAGCATATCCAGGTTCTTCTAAAGTAAAGCCGCCACGTTTGTAAAAACGGGTACCTAATTCCCTCATATAAGTTTCTAAAAGTAACCCTATGGTACTTTTTACTTTTTCATGTTTCTCACCGATAGGAGCCATGATTTCTAAGATTCCTGATAAATAAGACAGTCGGACATTTCGATTTTCTTCAAGATTTGCCTCTTTGAAAAACACTCTTGCCAGGGATAGGGAGGGAATTCTGTAACCTCCTTAAAGAAATCCTTGTAGTTCATAAGAAAACCTCGGTAAGCATCGGCCAATGGTTTTTTAGCTTGTGCCAGGATTTTTTCTAATCTACTGGGGTCTTTTTTCAGGAAGTCCTTGATATCCTTAGTGCCCTTCAAGGTATTGCATCTCTCACAATTGAGGGTCAAGTTGGTAATTGAGTTAGATCCACCTTTAGCACGGGGGTGGATATGCTCAATTTGGAGTGCCACGTCTTTAACTCCACAGTAGGCGCATTGCCTACCCCACTTCTCCAACAGGTATTCTCTAGTCTCATAGCCAGCAAGAGTTCCTTGCTGATATTCTTTCCCCTGAATATCTGGATTACACATCAATTGCATATCGAATTTTACTAACTCCTGGCTGATAGCCATAATTGGGGCTTTCTTTAGCAGTCTACTTACCCAGGTTTTGATATTCTCAACACGACTTTGCAAGCTTGGCGCTAACCATCCATCAATTTTAGATTTGCGATTTTAGATTGGAAGAATCCCAAAATCCAAAAACCCTGGTTACCAATCACTAATCCCCAATCCAAAATCCAAAATCTAAAATTGTTACTGCTGCTTTCTTGTTTCTTAACAGCTGTCTTGCCTGTGCCTGGTGGATTGGGTCTAGTGGTTTTTTGTTAGTGTCAAGTACGAAAACTTTGCACATAAGTAACCGAGCAGAAATATTTACAAACTAATATCTAGTCTGATCTAGACTGGATAAAGGATTCCAGCCCAGAGTTTGTGTAATTAATTCTGCTCAAGTACTTAAAGTGCCTCCTTGCGGGTAATGTGAGCTATGTGCAAAGCACACGCTTCGCGAACGACCGGTTATAAGAGCTTGTGTTTTGCTAGCAGCACTGTCTCAGGGACTTTAAGACTGTTTAACCACTAGCGACAGAGCTGGGGATAGCTTGGCATCCCAGGGTGTCGTGACTCAAATAACGTTTACCTATTGCTAGGTGGTCTGGTCAGCACAGCTTGCTTGATTTCTCTTACAAGTTCAGCCCTGAAAGGGCTGGGTTGCTGACAAACTTCCACAGCCTTTAAGTCTTACTATCATAACCTTAAGAAACTCTCATCCAAATATAATACCCCTGAACTATTTCTGTCCAGGGGAAACACAAACTAGTCCCACGTAGAGTGGGATTGTCTTTAAAGATTCCCGTCTTTAAGTCTTTTGATCATGTTTCAATTTAGTCCCGTAGCTATTGCTCAGGATGGGGTGAGCATTATTTAAAGCTGTTCCAGTCAGCGTGGACGGATAAATAACATTACGTAGGGTCTGCTGAAAAACTCCACAAATCGAATCTAGGTGATACACAGTGCCTAAAATGGGAACTTCGGGGGTTGGTTTTTCAAATTCACCCCAGGATTTTCTACCAAAGTGCAGGGATTTTGAACATGTATTTACCATAGTCTTGCATCTGTCTAGAATAAAAACGATTGAAACCCTTATTTAGAATAGGTTCTAGCAATATTGGGCAAGCCCTACGTAATAAAAAGCCCAGAATTATTCCATTGAGAGCGTTTGAGAGACAGAAGTGAAACTCATTCACTGGAATTTAACCACGTCTTACCCCCATAGATGAATCTAGTGGCTACCTCGGCACGGATAATTTGGTGTTAAGAGTTCTCTAACTGTACACAGTAATATTAATACATTGTGCAGAGAGTATTGTAAGAGTATTTACTGCTAAATACTCATCTATTGCGGATCGCTTGTTGAAACTTAACTACAGCGTCGTACTGGTCAGGCATAGCAATATACTCTAATAGTAACACTGGTTCTAAATCCGGAAAAAATCGACTCCGTTCTACTTCTTCATATTCTCCTGTTGCATTCAGGTTGAATATTTTAATTAAGTTAGATTGCCAAAACCAAATTTCAGGTATTCTTTTGGGTTTGTATAACTCCTTCCGGTTGATAGTCCCACTTGTAACAATCACTTCAATTACGATATCAGGAACCTCTTTTTCTGTACCAATGCTGTAAGACTCATCCGGTGTGCCTGAAGCATATCCAGGTTCTTCTAAAGTAAAGCCGCCACGTTTGTAAAAACGGGTACCTAATTCCCTCATATAAGTTTCTAAAAGTAACCCTATGGTACTTTTTACTTTTTCATGTTTCTCACCGATAGGAGCCATGATTTCTAAGATTCCTGATAAATAAGACAGTCGGACATTTCGATTTTCTTCAAGATTTGCCTCAATACCTTTGAATTGCGCCCAAGAAACATCTGTAAGAGTTACCAGTTTTTCTTCTGTTGGCTGGTCTATGATTGAGATATACATAACCATCTTTTTTGTCATTTATCAATATCTTAGCTGAAGTCGAGTGATAATATAATCTTATAAGTATTAATTATTGCCTAAATGATGACTAGAGTGCCAATGGGTACGCCATCGGTTTTAAGCGTGATTCCAGTGGGAAGAACTGTTAGACAAGGGGAGCCAAGTGTTAAATGGTGAACAGTAGAGAATCAAGGAAAGCCATCGCTTTGGTCCGGGTGCTCCGCTTTTCTGTCCATGCATAAGTCCTAGTTTATTCTCCCCTTATCCAAAATCTAAAATCTACTGAATTCCAACAACTTGACAGATGCATACACAGCATCAATGTGGGGTGTGGGAGTCTGCGTTAACCTGCCCAGTTCGATGACAGTTCCCACAATTGCCTCGATCTCTGTCTGTCTTCCGGCTTCTATATCCTGTAACATTGAGGTCTTATGGGCACCTACTTGTTCCGCACCAATGATTCGCTGTTCTAAAGTGATACCAAAGTTAATTCCTAGCTTTTCACCGATTGCTTGTACCTCAGCCATGATTTGTCTTGCGAGTTCACGAGTTAGGGGGTATTGAGCTATTTGTTCCAAGGTCGCTCTAGTTAAAGCACTAATGGGATTAAATGCTACATTTCCCCATAATTTCACCCAGATTTCCGTGCGGATTTGATTACGGGTAGGTGCTTTAAATCCCGCCTGTTTAAGGGTTTGTGCCAGTAGTTCAAGGCGTTTAGTCCTTGTCCCATCAATTTCACCTAGACTAAAACGATCGCCTTCAATATGTCGAATTACTCCTGGGGCAATAATCTCTGCCGCTGGGTAGACGACACAGCCAATTACTCGCTCAGTGCCGATATGAGCTTCAATAATTCCATCGGCATCAACGGACTTCAGGCGTGTCCCCTCGTACTCGCCTCCATGTTTATGGAAGTACCACCAAGGAATCCCATTTTGTGCCGTGACTACCAAGGTGTGGGGACCATATAGAGTGGGCAGGGAGGGAGCAATCGCCAGGAGGCTCTGGGCTTTGACAGCTAAAATTACTATATCCTGTACAGTAGCTTGAGTTATATCACTCGTGGCTAAAGTTGGAACAGTAACTAGACTAGAACCATCTGCCATTACCAGCTTCAGCCCTTGTTCTTGAATAGCTGCTAGATGGGGACCGCGAGCAATCAGGGTTACTGACTCCCCGGCTAAAGTCAACTTGGCTCCCAGGTAGCCACCAATTGCCCCTGCACCAACAATACAGATTTTTGTCATTTTTCACTGCTTATTGATCACTAGTCTAGTTTAATGTAGCTTTCAACCACCAAATTATTGATATTATTTCTCAATAAACTACCATGATTAGTAAGGAGTAATTTAGCCCTGTGATCAGGGTGGTAGCATTTTGCATTCATGAATTAAGAGTAATATATCTTACTGTAACTTAATGACGATTATGTTCTTAGATTCAGATGATTGCATAATTTATCTAACTGTTTAATTGTATTCAATTTGACTTATTGCTTTAGTTAAGTTGCTGTTAAATCAAATCACGATTTAAGGAAGATGGTCAATACATTATTACCGAACTGCTACTGGTTTCCCCCTCTCTATAGCAATCAGCTATCAGTAAGCAGGTTAATATTGGGCAAAAGAAAGAGGGATAAGCCTGCTACTGCCGACTTATCCCGTTTGCCGATCCTTAAAGAGAGGAGAACACTGTATAACAATATAACTTTGTTTAAGAAGAGTTGTCAATATTTAATGAGAAACTATATCAATAATTTGGGAAGCTTGATTCTCCATGTAAGTTAGATACAGGAAAGAGTATGATCATGTTTTGAATATATAGAAAATTGCTTACTTTCAAGCTATGGTGCCACAACTGCGTGTCTATGTCCCACCCCATCCACTAATTCAGCACTGGCTCACAGTAGTTCGTGATGTGGCTACACCTTCAGTGTTATTTCGCAGTGCGATCATTGAGCTAGGACGATGGTTAACCTATGAAGCTGTAAGAGAGTGGTTGCCAACCCAAGAAATCACAGTGAAAACCCCACTAGATATCTGTCCAGGGACCATAGTTGACTCTCAAATGCCTCTGGCAGTGGTACCGATCCTACGGGCAGGGCTAGGGCTACTGGAGGGAGCACAGACAGTATTACCAGCGGCAAAAATTTATCACCTGGGACTAGAGCGAAACGAAGAGACACTGGAGCCTCGATGTTACTTGAATAAACTGCCAGAAAAGCTTGACCCCCAAACAAGGGTCTTAATTATCGACCCAATGTTAGCAACAGGAGGCTCAATCATGACAGCAATGGCAGAGTTAACCCAAAGGGGGGCCAACCCATCCCTAGCTAGGATTATTTGCGTAGTAGCAGCACCTCCAGCCTTGCAAAAACTGAGTGCGATTTATCCCAGCTTAGTTGTATATACTGCCACCATCGATGAAACAGTTAACAACCAAGGTTATATAGTGCCAGGATTAGGAGATGCAGGCGATCGCATCTTTGGGACTTAAGCTAGTATGCAACTAGGGTAGGAAAATAGCTCAATTACTGTAAAAGTTGCATTTGTTAAAGGTAGAAAAGATATGAGTCAGCAAGACGGTTTTGCTAATGGTTTTTTTCTAGGCGCCTTTGTCGGCAGCCTTATTGGTGGGGTACTGGGAGCAGTAATTACCTATCGGCGCGATACACAATTAGCTGGAACCCACGAGACAGAAGCCACCGATGACCCTAGGCTCAAACGGCAAATGAAAGCCTCAGAAACTCAGAGTATAGAGGTGGAAACAGCCCGGCGATCACTAGAAGATAAAATTGCCCAGTTAAATGCGACAATAGATGACGTGCGAAGGCAGTTAGGGAACGTTAATGGCAACTCACCTCAGGCAATTAGTGAACGCTCCCTCTCTCAAGACTCCTGAAGGTAACATAAAATCAATCATAAGCGTACATTTAACACTTAGCAGGAAACTAATCCAACCATGGCCTTGTCTTTACTTACTGAAACTTTGCTAACTTTCATCCAGATTTACACTGCACTACTGGTTATTAGAGTTTTGTTGACCTGGTTCCCCAATCTGAATTGGTATAACCAGCCATTTGCCGCTTTGAGCCAGATTACCGACCCCTATCTGAATCTATTTCGCTCAATTATCCCCCCATTGGGCGGTCTAGATTTTTCTCCAATGTTAGCAATTATCGTGCTCCAATTAGCAGGTGAAGTACTAGGTGGTATCTGATCTCTAGGGAAAGGGATGAATATTTTTCATACCCAAGGGGCAATGGGCAAGAACAGAATAATTTAAGTATCCCCAACTCCCCTCCCTCTTCCCTAACGTCTAACTTGGGCGCTAAACCCAGCAGCTTTAAACTGCTTCAGTTTCAATGGTGTAGGCTGGTTTGCTGGTACGGAAATTCTCAGGGTAAAATCACTAATACCTGGTGGGACTTCAGCAATGGAACCAAGACGGGTCCGGTTTTGCATGACCGAGTCGTTGTTAGCGTCGTAGATCCGGCCAAAAATATCTGCGTCATACACAGTTTTATAAGTACTATTTTCAGCTTTTCCAGTGACAATAAAGCAATTAGCAGCAGCCGAACCGCTACTAATAACAGCGCCTTTTGCTAGTTCTGGTGGACAGTCTTGATAAGAAAGATTAAATAATCTAATCTGAGTCAGTGCTAGAGCACTATAGGGGAATACCCAGAATAAAACATTGATACAGCAAGCAATAATAATAACAGTGATATACTTAAGTTTTGGGTAGTTTTTCATAAGAAAACTCGGTAAGTGGGAAACGACTCGGCGACTTTAGTTGCAGTGAATCTATTTAGACTAGATAGCTATAACCATCTTTTTTGTGAATAAACTGATAAGCTTTATAGCTAATTCCTTGAACCAATCCATTCTTGGTCGAGATATTAAAACTATCCGTAGCACGAGTGGCAATCCTACCAACATATTCACCAACTTTCTTCCCAGACTTGACGACTGGTTTTACAGTTTGAAAGCCAAAGTGAAATTTGGTTCTCGAACAGTGACGTCAGAACTGTAATTTTACTACGGTGTGACTGGAGACTTGAGTTTAACATTTGTAATAATAAAAAAACGGTTCTTCCGGTAATTTTATGGTGGAGCCACTTACTTTATTATCAAATAATGCATTGAAAACGATGAAAGCCTTGTTCTGTAAGGGTTTAAAGCTATCAGGCAACAAGCCTTTGGTATTGGGTTCTATAAAAGAGCCGGAAGAGCCAAAAAAACTAACTCTCAGTTGTGTTGGACTTGTCAACCACCCAGCACTAACTCTTTGAGTATATTCGGGGTTGAGGATTTTAGATTAGGGGATAACAGATCAATCTCTCCCCCTGCCCTGGAGCCTCCTGCCCTCTACTCCCCCTAGTCTATAATCTTATGTCCACTCAGGTACTTGTGAATTGTTCGGCTATCCCCATTGAGGTTTTTGCCCAAGCTAAAAATTACTCAGGTGATGCCTCACAATTAACCCCCCATTCTTCCCAGCACCAAGATGAATCCAGCTATGCTAGGGGTCTTCTCCTGGGGGGTTTGAGATGAACCCAGAGGAAATAGAAACAGTCTTGCATAGAGCCTTTAATTGTTGTGATGCGGCTAGCTGTCCTCTCACTGATAGGCAAAAACAGATATTACTGGAAATATTTAGCCCTAATTCTAGGATACTTGATGTTGCCAACCCCCTAGATGAACTTACCCCGGAAGAGTTAGCAGCATTTTTACACTTTGTTAAGGTAGAAGCAGAACAAAACCGCATTTGGAAGGTGCAATTACTAAATGATTGGCTGCTGGAACAAGATTCAGGGAAGGTGCAATTTATTCGCGAACGCTACGGTTTACAGTGGTTAAATCGGGTTGAGTTCCACCATTTTGATAAATATTCCTATTTTGAGGATGGACTTAAGCTGAGGGTAGGCGATCGCATTGAAGTTTCCAATGCCCTATGGGAATGGGTGCAGGAGAACGGTCCTTGTCATCGGGAATGGTTCCCCTGCATTGTGATTCAAGTGGGAGAAACTAGCTGTGATGATGATTCTATTACTAATTGTCTAATTCGCTTCCAAAATGGCACTGAGTATGAGATTCAAGGAATCTATGAATGGAATCGCTATAATTGGCGTCCGCCGAAGTTGTAGGGTATTAACCCCCTAATTCTCTGAGCATGGCATCTACTCTGCTCACACCTTCTAGATCATTACGTTGCTGATATAGATTCCGGGCTTTCTCAAGTGTACTGTTAGCTTGCTGAAACTGTCGTTTCTGCTTAAACATGGACCCCATCAACTCATAAACTCTGGGATTGTTTCTCTCAAGATTAACTGCCTGGTCGTATGCCCACATCGCTGAATCAAAATCCCCCAGCTGAGATTGGGTTATACCCAATCCCAGGTAAGCATTGAAATTGTTGCGGTTGAGTTGAATCGCCCGACGGTAGGCTTCCTTAGCTCCGGCTGTGTTTCCTGAGTTACCCTTGATATAACCCACCGCGTAGTAAAAATCACTATTGTTAGGGTCAATAGCAATAGCACGACGATAAGCAGTTAGGGCATTGGAGTAATCTCCTTGTTGAGCGTATAGGTAGCCAATTGCAGAGTAAACTTTGGCATTGCGAGGTGCTAGAGTTGCTGCCTGCTGGTAAATAGCTATCGCTCCGCTGTAATCCTTTGCATCTACTAGCTTTTCCCCTTCCTCTAATAGTCGCTTTAACTCCGGGTTTGTTGTTTGTGCTACCCGTACTTCCGCTTGGACCCTTAAGGGGAGTGTGGTGAAAAAACATCCTAATAATATAGCACTAACTACAATTAAGGTAGGTTTATACACAGCAAACTTCCTGAATATATAGGAAAATTTTCCTATATATTAAAACAAAAAAAATACTTTTGAAAAGTACCTTTTTTTGCCTTTACAAAATATTAAAAATATTGTAAGACAGAAATCAGGGGAGTTGCCAAGATATGTCACATTGTCAGGAGTCAGAATAGTGGTCTTTTAAACTACATCCTAATAGTTCAGACTAAAGACGGAGAAAGCAACTATTTCTGCTGATAGATAATTAAAGTCACAACAAGCAATTAAATTTGAAACATAAGCATAAATATACCTGAGAAACTTTGCTGAAATGGCAAAGGAGAACATAAGCTATGTCATACGTAAATCGAGTAGGTGATGATATTATTCCGCCTGAACCTGCGGTAGCTACACGAGTCGCTGAATACCGCGATCGCGTACGCTGGGGTCCGATAATTTCTGGGGCTTTAGTGGCTCTGGCAACTCAACTAATTTTGAGTTCCTTATTTGGAGCAATCGGCGCAGGCACAATTGCCAATTCAGGGGCACCTAGATCAGTGGCTCCCAATATTGCCAATAATGTGGGACTATGGTCAACAATCGCTTTATTAATATCTCTATTTCTAGGTGGTTGGGTGACAACTCGTGCCTGCGGACCAATGAATCGCAATACAGCATTGCTCAACGGGGCAATTCTCTGGGCGGCAACTTTAGCTATTAGCTCCTGGTTATTGGCAAGCGGGGTTTCTGGTGTTTTCGGTGTTGGCGCTTCCAGTGTGGCAGAGGTTTTCATCGGGATTCAACAGCCAGTTACCACCATACCAGAAAATCTCCCAAAACTAAGTGCAGAACAAGCGCGTGATATTGCTGCTGCCACCTCAAGGTCTTTGTGGTGGTTTGTATTTGGCTCTTTAATAGGTCTAGTTGCTCCCCTAATGGGAGCTGTTGCCGGTGCTCGAACTACCCGGACTAATACCTACACTGGGTAATAGAGAGTTGGGGTTTCTCTCCCCTGTCCCCCATCACCTAATTTAGGTGGTGTGGTGAATGGGGGTATTCGACCGTAACTATTCACCCTCCATCAGCAAAATAGGGAGGATGTTACGGTTACGAATAGACATCTCCGAAAATGAGCCTGAAACCCTGATGCAGCAAGATGCAGATATTAATTGTCGGAGATGTCTAATAGATAAAGTGGATTAAATTGAGATATCTTCAATGCCTATCACCTTGGGAATAACGAATACCTAAAGCTTTTGGGGGTGTAGACTTACCTGCTAATCCGACTAATGCCAAAATAGCGATAATATAGGGCAACATTAGCAAAAATTGATAGGGAATATTAGCTCCGAAAGCTTGTATTTGGAGTTGTAAAGCTTCTGTAGCACCAAATAGCAAGCAAGCTAAAGCACTACCCACTGGATGCCATTTACCAAAGATTAACGCGGCAATGGCAATGAAACCTTTACCTGCACTCATTCCTTCCACGAAAAATCTGATCTGCACTAGGGTGAGATAAGCACCCCCCAAACTTGCAAGACAGCCACTCATGATCACAGCACAGTAACGCACTGATGGCACAGATAAACCGGCTGTATCTGCAGCAGGGGGATATTCTCCCACTGCCCGCAATGTTAAACCAAAACTAGTATAAAACAATATGTATGTAGTTAACATAATGAGCATTAACAATAAATAGACAAAAATATCCTGCTGAAATAGTAAAATGCCAATAATAGGAATTTGTGATAAACCGGGAATTATAATTGCTTCAATTCCAGGTAATCTTTGAGTACTGCCATTAAATATTAATCTAGCTAAAAATGATGTAATTCCTGATGCTACTAAATTAATAGCTAATCCAGAAACTAATTGATCAACTCGTAAAGTCACAGATAGAAAAGCGTGAAGTAAACCTACTAAACCTCCAGCAATTACGGCAGCAACAATCCCTAACCAAGGGTTACTAGTATAGAAGGTTATGGTAGCACTAGTAAAAGCACCAGTTAATAACATTCCTTCTAAGGCGATATTTAAGACTCCTGAACGTTCTGAATAAAATCCTCCTAATGCAGCAAATGCTAGGGGGACAGAAAGATGCAAACTAGCAACTAAATAATCTGAAAATAGGTTAAAGTTATTCACACAGATTTGGTAAGTGGTAATTAATTTTTAATTTCTTTTCCCCGATATTCTAAAGCCAAAGCAATGGCAATAAATAACACTGTTAAACCTTGAATAGCATAAACTACTGTTGAGGGTACACTAGTGCTGCGTTGCATGACGTTTGCACCACTACGCAGGGCAGCAAAGAACAGAGAGGTTAGGACTATACCTAAAACGTTGCCACGACTTAAAAAAGCGATAGCAATGGCATCAAAGCCATAACCAGGTGATACTTGTTCAAATAGGCGATATTTCAAGCCCATCACTTCACAAGCACCTGCTAGACCGGCTAAACCACCGCTTAAACCCATGACTAACATAATAGTGCGTTCCACGGAAATTTTGGCATAGCGGGCGGCTATGGGGTTAAAGCCAACGACATTAATTTGATATCCTAAGGGCGATCGCACTAATACTACCCATAAAATGCCTGCGGTAATTAACGCTAATATAATTCCCCCATGGGCAAGACTTCCGGGTAGAATAATTGGTAATTGGGCAGTTTTGGCAATTAATGGCGAATAAGGACTAGGTGCTGCTGGTGCTTTCAAAGGATTCTGGACTAAATAGCTAATTAAATTGATCGCAATGTAATTTAATAGCAAAGTTGTAATGACTTCATTTACCCCTTTTATGGCTTTGAGATAACCGGGAATTAAACCCCAGAATCCCCCAAAAATAAACCCCATCAATAGTGCCAAGGGTATGTGAATTAATGCAGGTATTCCTTGAATATATAACCCGATTAAACTACTTCCTAAAGCCCCTAAATAAATTTGTCCTTCGCCACCAATATTAAACTGTCCAGCACGTAAAGACACCAAAACACCTAAACTTGTAAACAATAGGGGAGTCATTTTCGTAAGAGTGTTACCCAAGCCAAAATAAGTAGAAAGGGATTCCTGAAATAAAGTGGTATATGCAACGATGGGATTAGCACCAGCCAGCAAAATGAGAATTGCACCAACCAACAGAGACAAAGTTATGGCAATTAATGGTGATATTACTGGTAATAATTTATTAAGTGTAATCATGATTTTTTACCACCACCCATCAATAACCCAATCTCCTCCACTGTAGTTTTTTCAGGATCTAAAATATCCATAAACTTACCTTTATACATCACGGCAATGCGATCGCTTATAGCTATGACTTCCTCTAACTCAGTGGAAATATATAAAATAGCCGCCCCTCGTCCCCTTTCTGCTAACAGTTTCTGATGTACTAATTCTGTTGCACCCACATCTAAACCCCTAGTAGGTTGCATAGCAATAATTAATCTGGGTTCTCCTGCTAATTCTCTAGCTAGGACTACCTTTTGTTGATTTCCTCCTGACAGTTGGCTTACCTGTATATCTGCACAATTAGTACGAATATCAAAAGCTTGCATTGCCACTTGAGCATGATTTTTAATTGCTTGTTTTTGTAATAAAAATTGATGACAAAATGGGAATTTTTGAAAACTCCTTAAAATTAAATTTTCCCCAACGTTAAACTGTAACACCAACCCCATTTTTTGCCGATCTTCTGGGATGTAACCAATTTTCGTACCCACAGAACTACAATCGATTTTACCTGCTTTAATGGGTTGTAAACCTGCAATGGCATCTGCTAATTCTCGCTGTCCGTTTCCATCTACTCCAGCGATTCCGAAAATCTCCCCTTCCCGTAATTGAAAAGAGATATTATGCACTGCATTTATCCCCCGATCATCTGTCACTTGTAAATTCTCAACAGATAATACTAATTTGCCTAAACTTGCTGGAGATTTCTGTAAATTTAAACTTAGTCTCCGTCCTACCATTAATTCCGCTAACTCGTGAGTTGTAGTATTTTTACTATTTATTGTAGCTACAGCTTGACCGTGACGTAAAACTGTTACTGTGTCACACAAATTGATTACTTCTGCTAATTTATGACTAATAAAAATAATTGTATTTCCCCTAAGAGCAAGTTGACGTAAGATAGTAATTAGCGATGTTACTTCCTGTGGGGCAAGTACTGCGGTAGGTTCATCAAGAATTAATAATTTTGCCCCTCTATAAAGAACTTTGAGGATTTCCACCCGTTGTTGTGTCCCCACTGGTAAATCTTTAACTTTAGCATTGGGGTTGATTTCTAATTGATATAATTGGGATAAGTTAGTAATTTCTTGTTGTTTTTTTTGGAGGTTTAAATGCCATTTACTTTCAGTCCCTAAGATAATATTCTCTGTCACTGTCAATTGGGGGACAAGCATGAAGTGTTGATAAATCATGCCAATTCCTAATTTTATAGCTGCACGAGGAGAATTGATTTTGACTCGTTTACCTTCTAAGTAAATATTGCCTGAATCTGGTTGATAAAACCCGCTTAAAATATTCATTAAAGTGGTTTTACCTGCACCATTCTCACCTAAAATTCCATGAATTTTCCCAGATTCTATAGTTAAATTAATCTTGTCATTGGCGATAAAGGAATTAAAGTGTTTGGTTATATTTTCCAACTGGAGATATATCATTTGTTGATCAAACTCTGGACGATTTTTATTATACCTACTACGGTTCCGACTGAACCGTATTATATTATGCCATGGGGTTGACTTAGGTTTTCTTCACACAACGAGTATCTTTTCCACCTTCCTTACACGGTTCAAAAGTGATGTTTTTATTGACAATTTCCTGTTTGACTTGCATAACTTTTTGTTGAATTCCTTGGCTAACCATGCCAAATCTACCTAAATATAGGATATCTGGTCTTTCCAGACCAATTGTGTAAATTTGTCCTGTTAACTGTTTTTGTTTGGCTAATTCTGCTAAATAAGCAATAGCTAAATCTACCCTTTTCACTGCACTAGTTAAAACTGCTTTGGGGGCAATATCTAATTGATCTTTTGTATTACCAAAAGCATAAACACCTTTATCGCTGGCTGTTTGTAAAACCGTAGCTGAAGAGTTATCTAACCATTGAAAAATTACATCATTACCAGCAGAGATTAAAGCCAGTGTTGCCTCTTTTGCCTTGACAACATCATTCCAATCACCCGTAAAAGTAGAAGTAATTTGAATTTTAGGATTAACAGATTTTGCCCCTAGTTCTAATCCTCTTAATTCTTGCTGTGTGGCTTCAAATTCTTGTCCAGCGATGTAAGCTAATTTATTAGTTTTAGTGACAGCCGCGCCAATAATTCCACATAAATAACTAGCTTGTAAATGATCTATTCGCAAAGCAGCGATATTAATACCTTTAATAGAACCATTAACAGCAACAAAGAAAGTATTCGGAAATTGGGGAGCAACTTGTTGTATTGCTGCATCAAATTGTCCACCATGGGCAAATACTACGTTGTAGCCTTTACGGGCAAAATCGGTTAATGCTTCAGTTTGATCAGCTTGTGCTACATTTTCTACATAGGCGATTTCTGCACCCAGCTTTTGTTTGGCGAGGTTAACACCTTCATAACCGTCTTGATTCCAGGCTTGATCTGTGATGACTCCAGGAAGAGCGATCGCTATTTTCAATCCTGCAGTACTAGATGTAGTAGTGATATTAGCGTTATTAGTACAATTCTCTAGGAGTAAACTAGTACCTAACGTAACTGAACCATAGACAATAAATTTGCGCCGATTTAATTTCACCACCAACTGCTTCTCCATTTGTAATGTTCATAAATTTCTCCCTCCCTTTTTATTGGGGAAAAGTGCGATCGCATTTTTGGTGGGAGAGGGGAAATTGCTTCCAACTCCTGGCTGCTAGTCGCC
>Ga0209611_10009218_pt1 | contig 15029 bp, 8 predicted proteins | sample S1TSphgellanicum_3_FD_187693 | JGI IMG/M metagenome (GOLD analysis project Ga0209611, IMG submission 187693) | Host-associated microbial communities from peat moss isolated from Minnesota, USA - S1T2_Fc - Sphagnum magellanicum MG (SPAdes) (version 2) | ecosystem: Host-associated > Plants > Peat... | reverse complement strand
CGAATAATACTATAAGGGGGGAAGGTGGTGGTTTCTCCCAAGTCCGAGCCGTGGTGAATCTTGTGGGTTCGTGTTTGCTTATGGTTCGTCCCTACACCAAAAGTGTTCCAACTATGCATTAACCAACTTGTTATTTGGTTTGCGCAGGTCCATGTGAATCATTGACTCACATGTCACTCGTTTTAGTCCCCATCCCAGAGCTCCAGCACGCCCCTCTACCCTTGAAGTGCTACAAGCCAAAGAACATGCCCCAATTTTTTATCCTTCCATTGTTTTCACATTTGGATTCACAGTTGAATCTATTAGGGAGCTTGGGGGTGCATCATAATTGAACATTAGTAGTTTAATAATGGCACATTAATGGCCCTACCAATTATATTGATGAAAATCATAGTAAAATTAGCTACAAATGTATCCCATAATGGGTAATGGAAATGTGGATACGTGGCATGATCGCATGTATGTACATTGTACATTAATTGCAACAAAGTCTTTGTGTTAGAGGCACATTTATAATAGTTCTAAAATAGTTGTCACATGTAATTACAGTTCTATTCTTCAAAAAATCAAATGTGGTTGTGAAGTGTGTACAAATCACCATACGTAATACCCCTTTTCAATTCACTTGCAACTATAATATAATTAACTAATTTTCTGATATGGTAATTTATTTATTAATTCCTCATATTTCCAAGGGGATAGTTACATAGTAATTATAATACTAATGGGGTAGTTACACAATAGTTACATATGGATTGTTTCTTGAATTTTAAATATAAAGCAATGTGGTTTTGGCCAACACAATTTTACATAATGATCAACAAATTTGGAATGGGATTTCATGTTTTCAAATTCATTTCAATCCACCTTTGATAAAACACATAGAGCACCAATTTGTGCATCCCACTCATGGAAAATGTATTGCAGCCTATGAAATGAATTACCACATATTCAATGCCATTTGTTTGTGTCATTGTATTTTTTTTTGGGTGGTGAATTTTTTAACTTCAACAATGTCATTATGGACAGGATTTTCAAAATGTTTTTGACTATGATGATATCCCACTACATAAAAAGTCAATTATTGAAGGAACTACACTTTTTGATTTCATATCATGTGATGAGTTAGAATTATTTGCTAAAAAAAATACCTATAAGATTATACTAATAAAAACATAAATATATTCCAAAAGAACTAAAATGATTTAATACATTTTATGAAAATTGAAGATCTATTGAACCATGTGATTCCATGAAGTTTGAAGTGTTTATGAACCATGTGAAGAATTTGAAATTTTTCATATCCAAAAAAAGTTTTTTTCAAGAAAAATAATAAGTGAGGTAAATTTAAATTTTGACAAACAACGACATTCACATGGAAGGTGACAAGCATGGAAGACATTAAACACCCCTTCACAAGCATTGTCCAATGCAAAAAATGGTTGACAATGTTCAACTACTTCGTTTTTACTATTGCAAGATTTGGCATGTTTTGACCTTACACATATGTTAAATAAATAAAAGATTATTCCTTTCTAGTGTTTAAATTTATGCTATTGGTTGGTATTTTTTTCTTTCATGAAAAAGGTGCTACTTTCAAATTTGGCTTGGTACAACATAACATGCAAAACAAATTAAAATTTTTTTTTTGTGCAAAACATGCAAAACGTAAAAATTGCCTAGTGTGGTTTGGTGCAAAACCATACAAGGTGCAGAAGGACAAGCCTAAAAGTGCATAAAACAAAGTTCATTTAGTGTTTTGTGACAAGCATAATTGGGGTGGCTTTCTTTTTAAATCCATTACAAATGTTTCTTTTGATTATTAATGAAAGATTGATGTTAGTGTAATTTGAAATGAGAAACTAGCCTTGTTATACCTATGCATACCATAAATATGCCCATGGATCTTTAAATTTTTATTTATATTTATTCAAAAAAAATTTATAACATTATTTTTGTAACAATCAAAATTATAAGGCCAAATACCAAATTTGATACTAACAATTAAATGCAATTCATTTTTGGAGCAATTTTATCATACATATTATAATTTAGACCCAAATGTGGCCAAAGGGGTCCCACATAGTGTGCTATCATCCTCAAATATGTGACCCAACCCATATTCAAATGATTACTTGTGTTTAGGAAATTGTTGAAGTGATTGATATCATATTTTTCCATCTAGGGCCCACAACGTTTTATAAAAATACCTTGACACACATGATATTAACAATGAAATCATGTATGAAGATGTATCAATTTTTAACAACCTTTGATGAGCTTTGCAAAAATTCAAGCAAGGGTACAATGCAAGTAAGATATAAGAAGGCTTCAATTTACAACGTGCCCTTGCTAGTAGCATTGGCCACCTACTCATTCAAACATAAAAATCATTTTTGGCTCTAATATTCAAACAAGATCTCTTTAAAGGGCGCAAGTATGATTGGGTGGTATCACAACAAACTTCCTTGTAAAACTTTTTTTTTCTTTATTTTAATTGCCTTGGACCATGTGGGTCTTGTCTTCCCCACCAATGCACACCCTTATGAAAAATCATAAACATTTAGACAACTATACTATGTATTGGTAGTTTTTTTAAAAAATTATTTTTTGACCCCATTCCTAATTTTTTAATCTTCAAGTGTCAAGTTGCACATACACAAAGGTTTTTTTCATGTTTATCCACTACAAACCAAAGGGTATGGCCCCGAGTGATCATTATAAAATAAAATAAAATGGGACAATTATACAATTGTATTCCTAACATTTGCGGCCCTCAAGAATCTTGTTCAAAACATTTAAAAATTGGTAATTAGATTGTGACTACCCCAATCAAATACCTACTGAAGAATTCAAATAGAGAAACATTTGAAATATTATTCATTCAATTAAAATTCAAGAAGAAAAACCCAAAAATTACATTCCTTTTGTGTTCACAAGCAAAGGAACCTTTTGTGTTGTTGCAACCTTAACATGGGTGCATGACCAACTTTTAGGAAGGACAACAAAATGTCCTCCTCATGGTGAAGGAAGTTGCATGTTTTTAAGTGGACATGAGCTATGACCAAAAGCTAAATGCTCATGACAATGGAAGCATGTTAAAAACAAACTAAAGTAGGAAAAAACACCTAAACATATTGTGTGAGTCAAAGGGACTTTGGGGATTCTAGATATAAAGTCCCACTTTTAGAGTTGGGAGTCTTAGAGTGTTGTGAATTTTTGGGACAAAAATGAAGGTGGTAAAACATGTTCAAATTTAAAGTTTTTTATACGATTAAAAATCTCTTTAAGTGTAGATATCGAAAAGTGAAGTTGCATTCTTCATTTGGAACTATTAACTAGGAGTTATGGCCAAAAGTAAGGTCAAAAAAAGTGAAAAATAGGGTTCAAATGACCTCTAATTGAAATGTGAAATGCAACATTGGAAAGGTCTTGATGAGAGCTACAATGTAATGAATGCAGGATGTTAAATTTTTTTAAAAAAAAGTTATGAAGCTTCAAAGTTTAGAAATGCTACTTGTCCTAGTTTTGGGAGTCCATTTTGGGACTTTTGAGAATTTTGGCCATTTCAATGTAGCCTTTCTAACTAATTATAAAGTATACTATAAAGGAGGAAGTGGTAGTTCCTCCCAAGTTTAGGCCATGTGATTTTGTGTGAGTTTGTATCCAAATTTGGTTCCAAATGCACAAACCACCTTTTTTTTTTTGTTAGTGCATTTTCACATGTCCATGAATTCAATTGAAAGCTTGTATTAATCCTATCCCAAAGCTTTCACGTGCCCCTTTAACCTCCAAGTGCAAAAAACTAAAAAACATGCCCAAGGTTTTCAAGTCTCATGTAGCACATTATATTGGAAAGTTTACCCTAATACCTTATGGCAAGCCTTTAAGGGGACATCACATATCACATTTTTAGAATGCTTTCCTTATGCATTCATTGTCCACATTAAAATTCAAATATTTTCTATTTAATTAAATTTTAAAACACTACAATACTTGAGGATCATATTCATATAAAAAATTGAATGAAAAGTTTTTCTTAAGTGTGTCTTTTATTGTCTTAAATTTTGATGGGTCTACTAAATTGAAGGTCTAACATTCTTGTCATACCACCCAATCCTGCTTGCCCCTTAGAAGGCATGTGAACATCAAAACTCATCTAGTTTTAACATTGCGTATAAACTTGTCAACTAAATGCTAAAGGAATATCACAATTTAAATATATCCAAATTTGATGTTTTGAATTAAATGGGAATAATAACAAATTATATATTGAAGCATGGACTTAATCTTGGAAACCAATGATAGTTTGAACATGGTTTGGAATTAAAGATTCACATGGGCATCATAATTGATCAAAAAACTTAGAAAGTAAAATAAGTTATACAAATTATGAATATGCATTTGACTCATAATTGTGTATTTGTTAAATGTACACATCAATAATTTTATAAAGGTTGCTTTAAAATCCTTATTTGACAATGGTATACCATTTTTCATTGATTTAAAAACTCCACTTTAATTTGATACAATGATAAAAACAACATTTAACCCAACTATGTGGACCTTCAATAGAAGAGCATTTAATAACCTAAAAAATCATGATCATCAACATATCATCACATAATGTACTAAAAAATATGTTAGTATCATTTGATATGAACTTTGTGACTTCAAGACAAATAAAAACATATAATGAAAAAAATGTTCTTTATGATTATTTCTTTATAAAAAAAGATCTTTGTGGGAAAAACTAGTATTTTATAATCTTGTTTTACAATTGCAATGTTGCAACAAAATTATCGCAAACCAAATATGTACTTCAACTGAGTTCCCCCACATCGTTCCTTTGCAATTATATTTTTTTGTAAATGTAAGTGATGGCATTGTGGTCATCTTGCAATTCCTAACATTGCTACATGCTTCATTAGAGACATGTTTCAAATGTTCTTCACCCCTTTGCCATATTGCATACACTTTTATCATGGTCTTGTTTTATATTGTTAATAAATCCACAATCATTAATGATAGTAGAAACATAATATCCTCATTTCTTTTGCAAACCATAATTTTCCATGGCAATGGAAAGTGCAATACCCACATCTGGTATAACTTTTAAGTATTTGTTGAAAATAGATCACAATACCCTTTGCATATGCATATTCCATTTTCACTTTGTGTGCTATCTATTCAAATAATGTGCAATAGTTTGATTATAGTTTACAAGTGGTGTATTTTATAACAATGAACATGAAAGCAAAATTTCATGAGTCATGTCTTGGTTTTACATGTAGGCCTATGGCATGTGAGCAAGGGTATTCAAATTTGGAGGGTCTAAGCCCATTGCTAAATGAAAAGGACAACCTCAATTCCTCAAATGAAAAACTCTTTCCTATCCTCTTGTATCCAAATAGTCTTACATTTAAAGGCATCCAAGCCTTCTCATCCACAAGTGTTGGTATAGACAGCGAGACCTTTCACACTTAAGAATCTCAATTGGTAGAAGCTTTATCAACTTTAGATTGCATAAACCATGTAAGACATATGTGTTTTACACAAAATGAAATGGCCATACAAAATTTTACACTTCCACTTACATGTCCAAAGTGTAAACTCAAACTTTAGAAGGCATTGTCTTCTAACCTTTGTCATGTTCCAGAATCATGGTAGATTCACCAAACAATAAACAAAAAACAATGTGGGCATCTCGTTGAGCACTCTCCAAGCTAAGTGCATGTGGCCTGCAAGTGGCATACAGTTGGACGAGGCTGGAGCACACAAAGAGTTTTATAATAACTTGAAGAACTAATGATTTTATCACACCCGATTCTAAGCCCAAATACTCCAGACAGTCCAGAGAATATGCTATAAACTGGCATATCACCCACCCACTTTGTTAAATGTGCATCCAGAAGCTCAACCTTATTTCTCTTGTCGTTTTTCATGCTCATCTTCATCTTTTCATTGCTATTTGTAGCAGTTGGCCATATTTCTGACAAGGCATTAACAGAGGCAACCAGTGTTGAGAAGCCCAAACCTTAGAAAACATAATCTAGCCTACTTCATGGAACCCACAAGTTCCAGATCATCTAGAATCAATGCAATCCCAGACTCCATGAGACATATTTCTTCATTTTGTTTTCTTCTGCCTCCGCTCAGTGATGATATGATAGAGTCTATAGATACATGATCTGAGTCCCCCAGGTCTACCTACTTGCACAATCTTCGTGTTGATTTCTCCTGTGCCCTCTATCTCAAAATTATTTATTAGGCTCATGCACAATTGATGCAAAAGCAAACATGTGGCTGGCTGGCTCATTGGGTAATGTCTCTAGTCTCTCACTTATGGCAAGTTCGAACCAGCAATAGTTAAAAGAGGAAATGTTCCATGAAAGTTCATCAAACATTAACTCACAATTCACATTCCTCACAATTTGAACCCTGATACTTGAAAACTTTTCCTAATGACTGGGGTATTAGGGACCAAATGAACTTGCCCTCAACTTTTGAACCCTAATATCCAAATCTTCAATCAGTATTTAGAGGGCCATTATGCCATGAACAGCTTGTTCCAACATCCTGGAAAGGATTTTTCAAGAACAAACTCAAGTACTTTACCCTAGGGTCAGTTTCACAAATTTTCATGAAAATATGAAGCTAAGGAGTTGAAAACCATCAAAATTATTGCAACCTACAATCTGAATAATTTCACTCCTCATATGAGGATGAGGATATCATAGTAGATCATGAAATACATACATGCACACACACACACACACACATATATATAAGCGAATTATTTTCTGAAAAGAATAATTGTTCATTTTGACCATGTGGCAACTGACCCTAGGCTATGGTAGTCTTGAATTTCCAAAGAGGACATCAAAAGTGCAAATAAACCTCAAACAGCGGACCCTTCAAGCTTTTACAGTACCTTCCAAGTTTCCCCAGGCTACGAAGGGCAGCAACAGCAGCATGTGCAAACTGAATAGCCAGTTTGTACAGGTGTGGCCAAGCAATTATGAAGCTGTCCCCAAAGGTGTTGGTTGTTGAGTGCAGTTATGGAGCCATCTGTCTACTTTGGAGTTTAGGGCAAAAGTTTTATGGATTCTACTGTCGGTACAATCTGTTATTACAATCTGTTTTTTCTTGTCCAGCCCACATGTCCATAACATTTGTTCCGTATTTGGAAAATCCCTTTATAATCCTTTTCCAAAAAAAGGCTTTTGAAACATTTGTAGTATTGTCTAATCCTCATGCTAACTTTCTATAAATTAAATTACAACGTGTTGAATCAACACTGCTGATAAGATGTTTAGCTGAGACGAAGGTATGTATACTTGGCTGATACCCTCAAGTGGTGATCTCTATTTTCTTCTCTGAAACAGGAGACCCTTTACAGACTTCATTTGCTACTGCAGCACAGGGAAATTCTTCAGAGATTGATGGAACCCAATGACAACATATACCTGCTGTTTCTGAGCTGGCTTCACAGGTGGACCATCATTTCCAAACCCTAAATTCCAAGATGATGAACCATGATGGATCACAGTAATCAGGACAAACCTTAAGTGACAAAATAGCAGTCACCCATATGCAAAAAGCAATGCACCTGTAAACTTAAATATAATCCCAAAACTAAGATAAACTGCAAACTTCAAACAAACTTATTTAGTAAGCAAGTTAACTCTTGAAGAAACCTTGCAAAGTGGTCTGCAGGAAAACAGCTGCAGAGTGACAATGAATTCTCAAACTTGGAAGTCCAGGAGCAGACGTGAAAAGGATGTCCTCTGGTTAATCATCAACCTTCAGCAAAACAAACTGTGTACAGGGGAAAGAAACAATTGTCTTCAAATGGTGAAGAGCTACAAAAGATCAATCTTAAAAGAACTGCTTGACATGTTGGACAGATATAGCAAACAATCTGTCTTATAAACCTATAATACTGCTGAAGACAGGAGGAACATTTAAAAGGCAAGCATGTTATTAGCATCATTTGATGACGATAACTGATACCCACCACTTTTAGGGCAAGCAGACATAAATCTATGAGAAATTGCAGAGGGAAAAAACTCCACAACAACACCTTTTGTAAGTAACACAGACAATGAATGAGGGTCATATAAACCTTATGAGTGTGTCAAACTCGCCTTGTGTTGCTTTTTTAAGGCAAGCAAAACAAGTTCAATCCAAACCCTAAAACCTACAGAAAAGGGACCTTGAAACAAAAAATCATCTACGATGGAGGAGAGATACTGTAAGTATGCTACTGAGGAATTCAGGGATCCTTTTTTGAAGTTGGAAAGATAGAAAGACAATATGGGATGATTTTTCTGCTGAAGCTTGTCAGTCAGTTGACATGAGCCTTGTCCAATTCCACTCCAAATTTGTCCATAGCTGAGGAAGTGGGAAGTCCCAGGATCACAGTGGCACTTTTCCTGTCTTTCCCAGACGAGATGAAGAGAACCACTCCCTGATCAGGTAAGCTGGCTGGGCTCATGGCTACAGCTGGTCCCCACCCAAAATCAGCTTCGTGGAATGGGAGTCTTAACCAGCTGGTAACAACAAACGAAGCCACAAGAGCTGGCCTTGCGCGAGTTGCTTCAAAGTGGTCAATTGCAGATCTCACATACTTGTCAGTGACGAAGGCAATGGCATCCTGTACCAGTTTCACTGCGAATGACAAGGGCTTCTCACAGAGCTCCCCAACTGTGGTGGTGGCAAAAGTGAGCACAATACCATTGCCCATGAAGTGCTCAGGAAGAGGAGGAGACAACTTCTTGCGTATATCTACACTGAAGAAAACCCTTGTTTTCTGTGCAGGGGTTAGGTTTAGAGAGTTCATGCGCACTCGCCATGTGAATGCAGTGAGAGCCTCAAAAGTAGTAACCTTGCTCACCCCCTCTCCCTCATCCAAGATGCTCTTCTTCAAAGCATCCATGTCTCTGGGGTTCACCTCGAAGGAACCATGTACTGGGTTGATGCTCAAGAAAGAGTCATTCGTCGTGGACAGATCCTCCAGATCGTAAAACTCCTCATGAGAGAATTCTGGCTGGAGTGGTGACCGAGGCTTCAACATAGATCGATCAATGCTGAACGAGTGCGTAATCTCCAGCCCCCGTGCAAGTTTCCCCCATGAGCAAATGAATTCATGTGCGGCTAGCCCGTCCAGTGTACAGTGGTTATTATTCAAACCCAATGCAAACCCACCGCACTTGAACTTGGTCACCTGCATGGAACCCAAAAAGAACTCATGACATCCTCGTCAAGAAACGAACGTTGCTGCATCTGTCCTGCAGCAGACAAACAGAAAGACAAATTTGGGACGTTCTTCACCCTCCTCTCTTCACTCTCCTCACGAAGTCATCAGCTGCTGCATGGAGGGGTGGGTAACGTACCTGAACAAACGTAGGAGGACTCCCCAGAATGTTTTCAGAAGGAGGAGGTTCATACACTAGCTGCTTCATGAACGGAGCCGGTCTAGAAACATCTCCAAATTCCGCGATGCAATGCTTCTCCGCAACGGCCTCAACGAACACAAGTCCTTGATCTTCAAACTCTATCTGTAGTCTATAATCTGGGCTCAACCCAATCCGACCTGCCAAGAAGAACATATGTACCAGCAGCTTCCGCAATGCCTCCTTGAGCACGGCGGCAGGGTCTTGGTCCTTCTTATCTTCTTGCCCATTGAAGAACCATACCGTTTTCATGGGTACTGCTATGTTCTGATCCAGATTTGATAAGTAGTACACCTGATGCTCCACTGGCTCAGCCGGATGCACTAGCTCCGGCTCTTGTACCCTGATCTCCAGCTTCTCGATGGGTAAGTTGTTACCATTGGATGTCATATCTCCCCCTGCCATTACTGCTGATAGATACCACCACCACCAGCAGACCCGATCGCACACAGCTCAGGATGATGATGAGGAGAAGGAGGAACTATTGTTGCGGTGCCGACAGAGGAACCACACATGACCAAGGTTCCCAGTAACAAGAAAGCAAAGCAACAGCAAACGAGAATCGAGCCACACACACAAAAAGCATACACACACAAACTTGGATGCAAAATGCAAAACACTCAAGCCAAAAATCACGAAACAAAACAACCTGTGTAGTGGATACTCGAAATAGGACAGCTAAGGAACCAGAAGCTCAGCACAGTAGTAGTGTCAGAGAATGAATGATGGGAAGAACAAACCCACAAAGAAAGAAAAGACTGCAATAAAACTTAGAACACGGAAACCAATTGCTTTGCTTTCCTCGCGGCAATGAGAGAGAGAGAGAGAGAGAGAGAGAGTCGTGTGGAGAGTGTAGGCAGGTGCTGTTGCAGAAGAGAGGGGATTGGTGGCAACGATGAAGAGTACGAACCGGGTGGGGCGGGGGCAGCGGGAGATTTAATGCGAAAAAGTGTTGTAGTAATGAGGCCAGCAGCGGCTGTCATGAATGATACTTACCTACGCCGCCCTGCCCTGCTGTTGTTGTTACCGCTACCACTACGCACTGCGCAGCCAGCTTCCCCCCGCTTCCCCCTCACTCGTCCCCCTGCCTCTTGCGTGACCCATGTTCCCTCCCTCGCGTTCTCTCTCTCTCCTCTGCCCTGCCTGCACGCCAACGATGCCATGCCATGAGCACCCCCATTATCGACCATCCATCATAAACGCCACAGGGCTCAACTCAACTACTGCATGATTTTTTATTTATTTTAATTGTGGGGGTAAATCTAGCCAGTTGGCGATTTTTTTCCCAAAATGATTGTGTGTGTGTGTTTCTGCTGCTTCTCTAGTTGCCATTTTTGTGGTATTGGTATTATAGCCGGTTTAAACTTAGTAAATGATGGTTTTGTTAAGACCATCTGTGGTACTCGAGATTGTTGTGGTTGTTCTAGTTAAACATCCATTAAGACATCCACACCTCCATATGTGCATGATAATCATACAATTCATCGACTACATCATGTTCTAACTATTGTGTGTGTTCATACAATGCTGCTATTAATCGAGGTGATCAACTCCACTTTAGCGTCATTTGTTGCATCTACTCCTTCCTCTATTGTTCTTGCCCTGAATCCTTCTCCTTCTATGGTTTGGAAGGAACGTGACGTGTAATTACTCCTAGAGCTATGATTACAAGTTGTCTCACACTTCCTCTCATGAATTTAGATGTGGTATGGCATCCTTCCCTAACTTCCGTCTCTGTTTTGATCCTTCCCCAATTTCACTTATGTTTTTCCTTTTCTCCAAGGTCCTGGGAGATCCTCTTGATGTTCTTATTTTACTATCTAGAACCTATTGCATTTCCTCTTTGGTTCTTTTTGTATTCTTATGAGTTTCTTTTATTTTCATCTTTGCAACTTCATAATTTTTTGAAACATATATTTGAACAACCTTTCCAACACTAATGCCAAATAACATGTTTCTTTTTTACCCTCATGTTTCCCATCCACTTCCATCTTGGACTACATCTTAATCCACCTATCCAACTCATTGCACATATTATTGAACATAATATGTGTTCAATCCACCTCAAGACCTTCCTCAAGCTTCATGAATGTCAATGCATTTTGATTATTCAAAACCTTTTCTCTCTAGTATACTATAAATATGACAGCTAGGTATTTAATGTTAATCAACATTTACATTAAATTTTAATGTTATAGGGTGCAAGCAAGGTAAAGTAGACGGCTCATTGCTCCTTGTTAAAAAAAAAAACATGTAGCCATGAAAAATTTAATGTATTGAAAATATAATTTTTTTTTGGTTACAATAAATAACATGTTTGAATTTCCAACAATAATACCCATTAATACTTCAATAATATTGTTCACATTTTAGGTCTCAAAATTATGGAATCAACGTTATTAAATCAAACTTGGTGAGGGCTTTCCAATAATACCAAGAATGCCCCCATATTTTAATATAATTTTCAATCTTTATTTTTTTTAATTTAATGAAAAAATGGTTCAATAATCGATAGATCCACACCAAAACTCCAAACATTCTAAACCAAATTGATGCACCCCTACTCATTAAAAACTTTCTGATGATAAATCCCATAGCATAACTTAAAACACTATGGTTTGGGAGGTATCATTAAGACAAAACAAAACAAACTATTTTCCTTCATGCATAAATAACATGATGACGCGCTCCTAAGTCCCTTGTTGAACCCACTTGAAGGTCCAACTATGTAGAATTACGGAAAGTTGGGACTTGGGGCTGTTCTCGACTTCTAGCACTAAAAAGGGGTAGAGGGGTGTGCTAGAAGTCCCGGGAATAGATTAGGAAGAGGGACTAGATTATCAAGCTTGAATCTGCATCCAAAAAAAATCAATCACAAAGGGTTAGTTAGCATTCGAGAACACCCTTGGGTGTTAGGACAAGCCACTAGCACTTGGACACACAAGACTCACCACGGCCCGAACTCGGGGGAAATCACCACCTTCCCCCATATGGTATTCTCTGCATCTCACCGCGGAGGCTACATTCGAATGCCTCTTTTTCCCGGGACTCCCAAGGAGGAGTCCCGAAACTGTCCCAGGTTGGAGTCCCGGGACTTTGGACGCTCATAACTCCTCGCCTCAAACTCGGATTGGGATGAGGTCTGAACCAAAGTTGTAGCTCTCCTTGAGAGCTTTTCAACGTCATGTCGCACTCCTTCAGGCGACGTCGGGAAAAGGTCGATTCCCGACTTTTTGTGGTCGGGAGTCAAACTGACAGTTTGACTCCCGGCCCTTCTTTTGCCCATAACTTGGGCTGTAGATGTCCAAATGGCACATGCGAGGCCATTTTGGGCATCTACACTTCAAGACCTTTCCATTGATATAAAGAACACTCCAATGCAAGGAGATTTGACCCTTCAAATCGAGCTCTAAGTTTTCGAGAGTCTCGAAAGATTTCATTTTCCCACTTTTGGGAGTGTGAGTTGCATTCTCACACTTGGCCCCAAAGTGGGGTTGCGACACATGACATGTGTTGTTGGCCCTAAGTGTGAACACATTCAACTCATTTTTTTAAAAAAAACCTAGTATTTTGTAATTTGTTTGAATTTTCAACAAAAAAAATTCATTCAAAATTCAATATTTTGCACACATTAAGTATGAAAATTATGAAATAAACTTCATTAATTTTCCAACAACACCAAATACACCTTTGGATTTGAATAAAAAATTTATTTATGATCTTATTAATGTTTATTAAGAAAAATGATTCAATAATCAATAACTTTTGCATCATAGTTCTAAAAAATTTCAACCTAAGTTAGTGCACCCCTACTCATTATTAGGGTTTCAAAAATATCAATAACATTACATGAAGCAATTTAGTTTGGGAAATTTCAACATGATAAAACAAAACAAAATTTTTTATCTACCTTCATAAATAGATTAAATTACATGTAATTGTTTTTGTATCAAATGAATGGTTGGGTGTGATGCAATTTTTTTTATGCATATAAATAATAAATTTTGATTTAAAATTAAAATTTAAAAAAATCTAAAATATAAGTTTGTAGTAATGTGCATGTTCAATACACCTAATTATTATTTATATGTAGACTAAATTTTAATTTACAACATATCAAATAATGATACATAATTAATAATTTTGTGGAATTTTAATATTTATTCATGTTTATACACATGATATCTAAATACGTTAAATTATAATAAAACTTCATTAAAAATTAAATTATATGTAAATTCTACTTGTGTAAATGAATGGTTATGTATGATGCAAATATTTTTTGTGCATACAAATATTTTAATTTAATTTCAAAATAAAATTTAAAGAAATTCTGAAATACAAATTTGTAATAATGTATGTTCAATATATGTAATTTATTATTTCTTTGTAAATCAAATGTTAATATATAATAAATCAAATAATTATACATAATCAATAATTTTGCGGAACTTTAATGTTTATTCATTTTTATACATATGATGTTTTAATATATATTTTAAATCACAGTAAAAATTCATTAACTATTATGCATGTAAATGGTTTGTATACATGAATGGTTCATTTGTTATATATGATTAAAAACAAATTGTGCATATAAATATTACACTTTAATTTGAAAATAAATTTTTTAAATTTTTTGAAATATAGGTCAACTTAATAATGTGTATGTTCAATACATGCAAAATTTATTATTTCTAAGTAGATTCAATTTTAGTTTACAACATATCAAATAGTGATACTTATATATTTTTTGGAATATGTTCAATACATTTGTAATTTATTTTTCCATGTAGATGAATTTTAGTTCACAACATATCATCTAATGATACATAAGTAATATTTCAAAGAATTTTTTATTTTTATTTTTAAATTTATGATTAAATTATAATAATTACTGGAATAATTTGCAAATATATTTAATAAATTATTTTATTATCTTATAAATTATTTTCATTTAACACTATTATACTTTGATATATGTTTTTTATATATGTTTTCTTATTTAATATCTATTATATTAGTTCATAATAGTTCCACCAAATTAGTTAAAATATGAATAATAATAGTTAAATAACTAGCCTAGCCTAACTACTAGCTACAATATTATTATTGTTGTTGTTGTAATTATAACCAATTATTAATTATCACTCCATTTTAATAACATTGTAACTAAAATATCATTTAAATTTTATTATTGAAAGTTTATATTTGATTTAATTCATTGTTTTATGAAATGCTAATAAGAAGTTATAATGGATTTGAAAATTTTAAAAATATTTAATCATAATTAGTAATTAATTATTTAAATAATTACATTTAATTGCTGATTTTTTAAAAAACCAACTAATCACCATACAGTAAACTCTCTCTAAACAAATATCCTCAGGACCGGCCGGAAGATATTAGTTTATGGAGGATATTAGTTTACACAAATTATATGGGGGGTAACAAAAATCATTCCGGAACCTGCCAGAGCAGCATGGAAGGTCATGGAGGTTAGTAGAAGGTCATGGATCATTGGGGAAGGTAACGGAACCTTGTGGAGCTTGGTGGAGGATCAAAGAAGCA
>Ga0209611_10009217_pt1 | contig 15030 bp, 10 predicted proteins | sample S1TSphgellanicum_3_FD_187693 | JGI IMG/M metagenome (GOLD analysis project Ga0209611, IMG submission 187693) | Host-associated microbial communities from peat moss isolated from Minnesota, USA - S1T2_Fc - Sphagnum magellanicum MG (SPAdes) (version 2) | ecosystem: Host-associated > Plants > Peat... | reverse complement strand
TTTTTTTTTTTCCCTGTCAAAGTTCACCCAAAAAATAAAATTTATTGCAAATGATGGATAATACCGTAAAGATTATGGCACACAATTTAAGTGAAATGACTTAATGTTTGCAATCAAATTAGATGAACATACATAATTCTGAAAATGAAAACCAATGTTATTTACCTTCATAAAAAATTTCAAACATTCCAATAATTTGGAATAACTTAAATGATCTTTTGATGGTGGCTTGCAAATTGTCAAGTGATTAGCATCTTCCACTTTGTAATTGTTCTTGTTCGATAATTGAATAGCTGAAGTTGTTGGCACTAAAATTCCCTATACATGTGCAAAAGTTATTTAGTTGAAACCTTTCACGTGATTGGATTTATGTTAATATACAAGTCATCAAGTGTAATGTAGTAGCTAAATGATAATTGGAACAATAACTTAGATTTTATGTTCAAACTATATAAATCAAATAAATTTGTAACATATCCTTATTTAACCTTGTTACAAATGAATTTAAAATAAAACTACAAAGGTGCTCATTTCAATTGACATTCTATTCACAATGAATTTGCAATTTTTATTACGAATAGATGTTGCAATGGATTTGTGGACAATGAAAGGAAACATAAGACCAATTTCATAACTAACCCTAGCAGTTTCAAAAGTTAAACCAACACAAGTTTCTATAACATAAAAAATGTTCAACTATGGAACCTAGTGGGATAGTCAATATGTTTAGATGAAAATCTTACCCATTTATTGTCAATTGGTAATCCTTTAGCAAATGCATAGATGTTGATGTCTTCGCAAATAGATTTGTGAAAGTCTATTGAAAGTTGCTCCATTTTTCGATCAAAAGATTCAATATTTTTCAAAAAACCTGATTAAGTTTTATCCTTGGTGATTCGTTGACATTGCCACTTGAAATACTTTGATAGATCTTCGGTACCATTGGCATGTGGTACATTGTAAAATACCACACCTTGAAGATTTTTCAAAAATTTATCACGACAATTTTGTGTTTTAACATCCAAATTAGTCATTTGCTTTTGATACACATGTTTGTGCATTTCAACCACCAAGCTTTTGAGGACAAGACCTCCGAAACTATAAGCGACCATTGCCACTGTTCCATCCCAAAAAGTTTCATACCTAAAAAATATTTCAAAATACACCAAAAATGCATCAACAACATTTTTAATGGTAATGTACATGTACAAATAGTCACAACACCATATATTGTATATGGTGTAATTTGTCAATTAACACAACAACCTAAGCCATAAGTTCTTAACATATTTGTTTGGAAGTTTTTTTTCATTTTTCATTTTCTTTTTAAAATTTACCTATAAAACGTTCCAACCACATGTGAGTAAATAAGTTACTATGCACAAACATGTAAGCATTTAATTTCGAGTGTTGATGTATAGATAAGCTTTTATGTGTTACATTGACAATTTAATTCAAATAATAGAATGTAGGAAATTGGAAGTAAAATATTTGTTTTAAAATTAAATATAGGTACAAAATGTATTCAAATTTAATAAATTATATAGGTTACTGAAAATGAAACTTCAAAAAACTCTTGTCACAAATTGTCATTATAACTAAATTGGATTCCAATGGTTTGATAATGTGAACATAAACTTTGTTAATAATTCATCTAAATGTGAGAATTAACATCGAAACCCCATTTCATGTTCTCTTCAATGGATTTGAATGTTCCAAAGTGTTCAAGATTTAATGTGTACCACAATAATGTTCCACATGACCAATGTATTCAAAGATGTCAAAATGCAATCAATTATCTTTAATTGAAACACTTTGGAACATAAGATGCCCATAAATAAGGAAATTGTCACACCTTGAATCTATAACCAAGCTTTGAACGAGGTTTCGACCAATTTCAATCACATCATTGTGGACACTTGCCACAACATTAAAATCATATGATAGTGACAAAATTTTGACATTGTAATTCAAGTCCTTCGCGATCCACATTTGTGGCCAGCATATGCAATTTTCTTGACCATGGACGGGGCGTGTTGTCCATGTTCGCTTCCAATCGTCATCAATCCCATAAGCAATCCCATGGAAAAAAATTACGATCAAATTCGGGTTCTTTGAAGTGCAATCGGGATTTAAATTATGCACCGGGTATCTCTGCAAAAGAAAAAAAAGAAATGTGAACAAAATTCATCAAATAAGTCTTGAAAATAATTTAATTATGCATAAAATCAAAGAAATCCAAGGTTCCTAAAGTGTACAATCACAATATTTGACAAAATACATATAGTTAATTGAAAACATAAAGTAGAACAAGACAATAATCTATGAATTAAACAATACCATATTCATCTTGCAACATTATTTAAATTTAAATTTTTATTCCATTCCCATATTTGCAATTTTTTGAAGCTTGTTAATTTTCTTTCAAAAAGTCAACTCAATCCCAAAAGAAAATCATTTGCATGCAAAGTAAGTTTCAAAGTATAATTCAATAATTGACTATCATCACATAATGGAATGATGGAATATTAGCCAATAAATTTAAGGACTAATGCTAAAAATTGAAATCTTCAAATTTTGGGTTCTTTTTATTAAAACCACCTAATTATTTTACTTCATTTTCATTTCACTACTTTTTCCACAAATTTTGGCCACCAAGGGTTGCGATTCCTAAGGGATTGGGACATAATCACAAGAATAATGTCCAAGAGAATTTTTTGATAATTATGTTGTTGGATTTAAACCACTTTGGAGTTATTCACAACCTACATGGAAAGTTGCAATCCTTACACATTCTATATATGAACATAGCCAATGCCAATTGACAAATTTTCCTCTCACCAATTTTACTTGTTTTAGCAAAATGAATCCCAAATGTAAGAGTTTGTTTTGATCACTTCATTTCTTATCAGTTGATTTAAATGATGCAACGAAAAAACAAGCAAAATTATCCATACTCAACAAGGAAGCTCATAAACTAATATCAAATTTCACCCAGTGTCCCTGTTTAGCCCTATGGCAGAGATCAGGTTGGGCAAGTCATCTTTACTCGGTGACATGGGTGACTATGATTACAGTAGCTCGAGCCCTTGAGGGAGAAGGAAGCTACATGCTTGGTCAGTAGCAAATAAATCCAGAGTGGAAAACAGTCTATTGTAGAGAGGTAGATATGTTATACATAGGTGGGTATTGGGCATCGGACCATGGGTTTGACATGTGTGAATCTACCTCGCAGGGTAGATGCTACCTGCTTCAGAAGCCTATTCCTAATTATTGCAACTTTCGTTATTTGCGAATCTTGAAGGTTGGCCGCCCTACCAATTTGGAGGTAAATATATCGATGACGCCTTGGTAGAGTCCTGAGACGACCTATGACTCACTAGGGATGTAGAGTATTGTTGGGCGGGTATTATGAACTCCACAAACCCCTGATGGGTATCATGGCGGTTATTAAAGTTCATAATCACAATTCTCAGAAATATCAAAGACCCATTTTTCATGTATAACCCATGGTCCACAAAAACAATTTGAATTAGTCAAATGACCACCGGTTCTTCTCTGAAACCTGGCAGTTCTTTCAAGGTTTTGATATGTTCGAAACTGGCGGTTCTCCGGATCTGAAACGTTTGAAAAACCAGGCAGTTATTTGTAAAAATCAAAATTTGCCCCCGACACTGATATCGGTAGACACGAGAGACACGCGGGAGCGGGGGCAATGAAATAATGAGCACTTCCTGGGCTCACATCTTTACACTGAAGAAATTTGTGGCTGTGTTGAAAGAGTAGGGGTTGGTGGGCACAGCACGCAAGGCACTTTCACCTGTACCAAGTTACTGGCAGTCAACTGCGAGCCAACCCATTACTGACGCAGTCCAGATTGAAAATTAGTGAGTGAGTGACCCGGTCAAAAGTTAGTGAGCAGTGTTGGAGCAGGAGGCCTACGGCGCCTGCAAGAAATTCTAGACGCTACTGAATCCACGTAACTCCTGGCAATTTGAGATCTTGAGACCTGATTTGTTCTTTTCTCTCTCTCTCTCTTTCCCTTCCTCTCTGCTGAGTCTGTTTCTCTCTTCCACCCAATCTGTTGCTTTCTCATGTGTAGCCTCTCTCTCTCTCTACTTGAAATATATTTTGTGTTCTTAAACTTTATTTTGACTAGTGGGAACTAATTTGAGAATTAATCCTTTTGGGAAATAAGATCAATCTGGGTTGAATTCATCTTGAGAAATTAGATTACTTTGAGGGTTAATCCTTCTGGGAAATAAGATTGATCTGGGGTTAATTCTTTCCGAGAAATAAGATTACTTCGAAGGTAAATCCTTTTGGGGAATAAGAGGAATTTTGGGGTTGACCTTTTTTTGGAAATAAGGCTATTATGGGGGGTTTGTTCTTTTGGGATTCGTTTTACATGGAGTAAATATCTGATTGGCTAATAATATAACTAATTTGAATTTAGCAAAATAAAAAAGAGGACCATTTTGAGGATTGAGCCTTTTGGGAAGTAAGAGGAATTGAGGTCAAGTAAATACAATTATTTGTGGGCTCCATTGATTTAGAAGTCACTATGTGTAGGGTAAAGCCCTAGGGTGGGGACATTTTCAAAATAAGTGACCTAGGACAAGGCAATAGTCTAGAGATATCATATTTGATGAAATATTTCAAGGTTATGGTCTTGTGATATCTGGAGTAGTATCTAGATTTCAAATTTGGAAATCTAGATAGGATATCATAATCCTACCTAGGAAAAATATCATAATCTTACCTAGATCTCCATATCAAGTAGGTATGGGGGTAAAGGAAAAGGTTTTGGGTCAGGTATAAGCTGTAAGATGGTTGATAGGGCTAGAAAATGAATGTTAAGGCTACCTAGATTAAATATCCTAAGTTTTGAAAGCTTTCAATTGGGTTTGGAAAAAAGCTAATGCAGATTACGAAAACTAACTTGAATATTCGATAGATATTGTTTGATTATATATTCAACATTCTCAAAAACTGGTCAAATATTTTTAAAATGCATTTCATATCCTTTTTGGATATTTCAAATGGGTTTTCTTTTATAAAAATACTAAAAAACTAGTTCAATTCTCAAAAACCTATTTTGAAAACTAAATCCAATGGATATTTTTTTAATGTGATATTTGCCCAACATGGTGTGAACTCAGCAAATAAATATTGTTTTGCAAGGTAATTAGTGTGGCATGCATGATTGGTCCAAGTGTGAACCCATTGCATAAATATAGGGTGAACTCAACATATGAACATTATTATGCAAGGTCTATATTCAATTTTTGAAGATCCAGATATGAAAGGAAATCTTACTTGAATTGCATGGTAAACATGTTTCTCTAAGTGTGAACACATTATTGAACTGATATTTTTTCCCGAAACCTAATTTTTCTAATTTATTTGAAGTTTCAGTGACAAAAATAATTAAAAATTCAATATCTCATGCACCTTAGGTCTAAAAATTATGAAACAAGTTCCATTAAATCCTAGTCATTCAAGATTTTTCCAATATTACCAAGAATGCACCTAGATTCCACTAATTTTTTTCATTTTGACTTGATTCAATTGTCATTGAAAAATTGTTCAATATTCAATAACTTGTGTAACATGGATCCAAACACTAGAAGAAAAATTGTTGTAAATGTAACCAATTTTTGCAACAAAAATTTGTTAGTATAGTTGCAAATATTTTTTTAAAATTCCAAATGACAATTTTTCTTCTAGTGAAACATCACAAAGCCAATGTGTGCACCCCTATGCATTGAAGGCTTTCCAAGAATACCAAGTGTGTAATTGGAAACCTTACAATTTTGAGATATGTTAATGTGACAAACTTTGAAGAACTATATTTTTTTCATATTTTGGATTTTTGTTCAATTTTAGTGACAAAAATCATTTAAATTCAATATCTCGTGGAGCATATGTTGTCTTGAGGGTGAACCCATTACAAAATAAAGTGAACTCAACATATGACCATTGTTTTGCAACGGGTATGTATGAATTTAAATATATTTGTAACTTATGAAATTTTCAAAAATTATTATTGACATTGTAAAAAAGGATAGAAGATGAAAATATTGTTATAGAACAAACACAATTAATTAATGAAATCAAATGGTTTGTACGTCTTTTAAATTTGATAATTTTTGTCCTTGATGCATGTATGACTTATCACCTACTAGAATAATAATAAAATTTAATCTTGTTTCTTCCATAATTCATTGTACATGAATGTTAGTTTTATATTTATTTTATTTGAACCATTGTCGCAATTTCTCATCTTTGACATTCTAATATGTAAATTGATATGATATTTCATTATAATTACATATTTAAACTAAATTATTGAAACTAGTGGAAATGGAAATGGAAATATTATTAACCACACAATACATTAATCATTTAAACATATTAATATTATGATCGCAAGTGCAATTAAATTACATAACCTTGGATCAATCCAAAGTTTTTTTCCCCTAGTCAAAGGGTTCTAATTATCATAATAATTCCTTGTGAAATATTGCTAATAAAATATTAAAAAACATGTTCTTGGATGGTGATTTAAGAGATTACGATATTTGCAGTACAACATAAAAATAAAATAAAATACTTAGAAAAGCATAAGCATGTTAATTTGTAGACCAAAACCTTAAGAACCTTGGAAGGTGATTATTTAAAGAAATCATGATGACAATTTCCTAGTTGCAAAGAGGAAGGGAAGTTGGAGAAGCCTTTCCCCTTGTTTTTTCCTTTTCTTGCATGTGATTTGAGGAATAATTAATATGCTTGACTATTTTAATTGGTATGGTACTATTATTAGTGATCTAGATTGTGTGGAGATTCCTAACAATGGTTAATACTCTAATAGTTAAAAAGTCCCCTTGTAAAAACAAACTTGAAAAAACAATACTTCACAACAAGAATTTTCTAGAAAAAAATTGATATGCTATAACAAATAGACAAAATTGCCAAAGGGAAAAAGGGTCAAAATGTCAAGAGCTTGGATTGTTCTAGTCATCTGGTATGTATGAGACAATTAGATCTACTATGAATAATTGAAGCCAACAAGCAAATGATTGGATCTATTGTGACTAAGAAACTAAAAAACAATCAGATTCAACAATGAATAAATAAAGAAAGGAGTGAGGAAGTAAATTGGATCCATTTTTTTGAGTAAGAAAATAAGAAAATAAATTGGGTGGGTTTGCTGCAAAAGTAACAAAATAACATAAGCAATTGGGATATGTTGTGGAGTGAGAAAATAATTTTAAAAAACCAAATCAAATCTAATGTCAATATATGAGTTTATGATTAGCTAGGTTTTTTTGTGTTGCAATGTAGTCGGGAAACTCATATGTCAATAACAGTATGGGGAATAGAAAATGCAGTTTGCGCTAAGGCATAAGCAGTAGGCAACAACCCAGAGATGTAAACAAATATCATTAACTGGGGATGCAAACATCCGTGTGAATGAAAAGTTCGATCAATCATATTAATCAAAATGACATATTGCATCCCGTTGAAGAGTTGTTGAGGAGTCTCCATTTGGGCCACCATAAGATGATGACTTCTAGGTTGCTCAAGAATTTGTTTTTAATTTTACCTAACCCCTTCTACCACTTTTTGGTGGGTTAGTGATGAATAAAACTTTAGTAATGGCACATGCAATCCACCAAATATTGAATCTTTAATAGGTCCTGAATCGGCTCCACCCCTTCCCTTCGAAAAAATACCTCCCTCTATTGCCATCATCACATGCAAAGAAAAAAGGAAAGCCAATTCAAATCGTGAATGTTAATACAAATCATAATTTTGTCAAATCCCTACATATGGCATCTCTTTTTGATCTGTATACATAGGGGGCCTTTTGGTCCTCATATATGTCGCCTTCTTTCACCACATTTATGATATCGATATTTGGAAATTGAAAAATGATGTACCTTGTGTTGTGCCAGGTTATTGCTCCCAAGTTGACTTAAATATCCACTTTTGGAACTAGGTCAATTTGTATTGCAATTCATCTTTGAATTTTTTTATAGTTATTGACTTTCATTACAAGAATGAAATGGCAAACTTGAGCCATATGTACTGAAGATCAACTTGGAGTGGGAGGGGACTTGTATACATAAGTACCTTCAACAAATTTTCTACCTACGAAATTTTGTACTATTATGATTTTTTTCTTGAAAATAATTTTTTAAAATTTTTTTGTAAAGAAAATCATTAGAAAAGAGATATTTTGGGTTATGTTCACTTGATGGTTACTTTTGGTTATTGTTGATAGATAGATTATTTATTTATTTTTTGAAATGTTTTAATAATAAGTCACCATTTATTGTTTTTTTTTTCTTTGGGAAGTTCACAACCTAGTACTAACACTCCAACAAAAACTTGAAAAGTAAAAACATGAAGTATCATGTTGAGTTCAACATCTCAATGTCCAATAATTATTTTATTTTGAAGATTTCATGTAAAAACAAAATATTCTTGTACATATTAGAACACTCTTCATTTTCATTCATAGTTTTTTCCTTTGAATAAATATGCTTTACCAATTTCAATAGTTCTAAAAGTTACATAATGCATATTGAAGTTGTTTAGGTTCACAATATCAAAAGTGGAAAAAACTAGTGGATAGAGCTGGGAGGAGTGGAAAATTGAAATACCTATGTTAACCCAAATTTTCAACTATATATATATACTAACTGACTGTCAACAATCGGTAACCATTGAAGGAATATGATTTTAAATCTTAGTTCAGTTATTACTTTGTAACACAACCTTAGGTGAATTGGTCTATTGAAATAACTAGTATTAGGTGATAAGGTAATTTATGGATTAAATAAATTATCAATCAATTTGTTACAATAACTAGTTTTTCAAAGCAACAAATTGGTCTAAAACTGTGACCAATAGTTGTAGTAGTTTGAATTTAAAGTTTTGTTGGCCATTGATTTTTTAATTTAAAACATAATTATGTTTGGTATAACTAGAAGGATTGAAAGATAGATAGAGATCTTTTCGAAACTTCTTGCAAACTTTTGAACCTTTGGGATTTTTTTCTTCTTTTAATTTTTAGATATTGTTTCGTACTAATATTTTGGTTTATGAACAGGTTCACTTAGAATTTTGATATTTTATTTCTTCAACTTGCTATGAAAGATTAAATTGAATTTTGTTTTTTACATTTGGGAGAAACATTTATATCTAATTTCCAAAACTATTGATATGAATCAACCTATTAATATAATCTAAACCACAATTAGAATAGTTGGAAGATAAGAATTCCTAAATTTAAAAAGAATAAAAAAAACCCTCACATTTTGGCGACCATGCAGTGAAACAAAATTGTGAACAATCACACTTACATTTAAATTTTTTTAGCAATTATTTTATTTGAAAATTTAAGTTTGAATTTGTAATATTTTTAATACTTACTAAGAGTTTTTTGTGCCTTTATGAGTTCTAATTTTTGTAAGAACATGTTGATCAAAAGAACTTGAATTAATAGTTGTTTTAAGGTAGTATAAAAGATGTCAAAAGTAGTCATAAGGGGCCTTAGAAGGCAATCAAAATTAGGAATACCACAACAACCCATTCACGGGACAACCCATTCACAAGAACAACCATGCTTTCGAACCAAACAAATTCAACTAATTAATGTTCCCAACAATGAACCTCAATAACTCGTTGTGGCAAATTTACCTCATCATTATATATCAATAGAGCAAGAGGAAAGAAGGGAAGCACATGTTGCCAATGGACTACCTATCCATGGTAATGATGTTTCAATTCAATAGCCAAGAAAGGTTAATTTACATCCATAGTTGGGTGGACAACCGAATGGAAATTTGCCTAATGGAGGATCACTTAATTGAGACCCACCTAGATGATAGCCACATGACCCATGCGTTGGATTTTACGGATAGTTGACACTTGATTCAAGAATGTTCATGCCACCATGGTACCCATAAGTTGCAGTTCAATTTGAGCCAACTAGTAAACTACCGTATCAAAAACTTCAATATCCAACATATGTGAAGGATATTGATCCTTATGCCCACATTAAAGTTTTCAAAAAATTATCAAAGTTAATGGGGAGACTATGGAGGTTAATATGACGAACCTATTTGGTTTCATTTTACGAGACAATATTTTGAGTGGGGTGAAAACTTTGTACAAAATCATCCCAATTACACTTTTCAGGAGTTGGAAGAAGTGTTTTGCAAACATTTTTGAATTGTGAAGAATGACGAAGAAGTTTACATGCAACAAAGGAACCTCCAACAAGTTGATGAACGAATAAAGGTTTGTTATCAACGTTTGCTAAAACTTGTTAACTATTTGCAAGTTAAAGCTATCGTTGTGTTTCTAACTACTATTTTCATAGAAGAATTGCAGTCATATTTTAGATTAGCAACAATAGGTATGGTAAGAGATACACTTTATCAAGCATAAAAAAATTGCAATTATCTATGAAGAAAGTGGATCAGTCATAATAAATTACAATACCTTCATACCCCACCCAAAATCAAAACTAATTACACAACCTATAGTCATCTATATTACTATTAAACAACACCTTATTTGTTCAAATTGTGGTAAAACTGGTCATGGTAAAGAAACATGTCACAATAGGAAAATAAAAGAACCTATAATACATGTTTCCACTAAAGTTGTTAAATCGATAGTTAAAGTTATTGCACAACTTGTAAAACAAGCTAGAGCACCTTGAGATATCCTTGGATTATTATTTTAGCTTTGAAAACTGTGCACCTAACTGTCCTAAAAAGCCAAAAGTTCAAAACATGTTTCAAACTAAACCAACCATTACTACCATTATAGGGGCGAATTATTTTATCTTTTTCTGGTTCAGAACAATAGGTGCTTAACGAACATGAACCGATGAAAGCCAAAATAATAGTTAATTGGTAAATTAAAGAATAAATGTGTGATTTTTTAATTCACACTATCAGGGAGTTATAGGGGAGTGATTCAATATCACAAGAAATCATTCAATTTAACGAACCACTTCATTCAAATTGGGAGGGTTTACTAAAACCAATGAATTAATCAATTATTAGCAAGTGATTTGTTCAATTGACTACACAAACTACCTTACGAGAAAAGATTTTGGATGAAATTTTGAAAAACATCAACACTCAAGTTTTAGAGACCAAGTATGTAATCAACTTGGGACAATTATTGAAGATTGTGCTAGACATCAAAATATACATTTAAAAAATTGATTAAACATGTTTGGCTAGTATAACCTGAACTTGTTCAACTTGAACGTGCCTATGCAATAGTGGCCATTGACCACTAAATAATATTCAAGTCCATGTTGGTAAAAACATTATTGATGATGTGTTAATTGATGGAGGATCTATCGTTAATATCATTATTGTGAACCTAAAAGTATAATTAGGTTTGCTAAAGCTTAATCCAATGCCTTACAATCTACGTATGGCAAATCAAATTATAACCAAACCACTTGGTCTTATTAGGGATTTGAAAATATTTGTTCATGGTATTCCTTGTACCATTACATTCATTGTCATTGATAGTAGTGTTATAAATTTTAGTTATTCAATGTTGCTAAGATGCCCATGGTTGAAAAATGCAAAAGTATCCCACAATTGGGGAACCAATATTATTACTATACAGGGAACAACTACAGTAAAAACCATACCTATTACCAAAAAACTTGGTGCTCAAACCAAAAGACTAAAAGTCTTAGTATGCTATGATTTCCATTCTAGAATATTAAATGAAAAGGAGGATGTTATGTCTTTTACAAAGTTGAACCTATTTTCAATTGGAACCATAGAAGTACCTATTCATACTATATTAGTTTCAAAACCAATCCACACCAAATCTTAGTACAACAGACCCCATTCCAAAACAACTTGTTGAATTCGTATGTGTTTTAATTATTAACCTAGTTATACCCTCTGATATTATAAAACAACATTTACGTGAAACTTTAAGTTGGAAAGATGATCATTCATGAGACACTTATTCAAGAGTGAGTACATGATCTAACCACAATAGGTTGGAGAGTAACTAAGGAAGAACAATTAACCAAAATCAATTTGGGTACCAAAGAGAATGTGTAACAAGTGAAAGTGGACTCTGCACTTGAATCAGTTATCATAAACCAATTAATTGAGCTTCTAAAGGGGTTCAAAAATGTATTTGCCTAGACATACAAAGACTTGAAAGGTATTCCACCAAAGATTGTTCAACATAGGATTGAATTAGATACCACAATAACACATGTTCATCAAGCAAGGTACAAGTTGAATCTTAATTATGTTGCCATTGTTAAGCAAGACATAAACAAGTTATTGCTAGTTTTGTCAAACTAATTGAGGAAATGATTTGGCTATCTCGAATAATGGTTGTTCCCAAAAAAAATGGGAAGTTCAAAATCTATGTGGATTTAAGGAAGCTCAATGCAACAACAAATAAAGAACCTTACTTGTTGCCTTTTTACTGATGAGGTTATTAACACAATTGTTGGAAATGAATTTTATACCTTTTTCGATGGATTTTAAAAATATCATCATATTTTAATTACACCAAAAGATTTACACAAAACCGCCATTGTTACTGATTGAGGGGCTTTTTGTGGGGGTTGTGATGTCGTTTGGTGTCAAAACTGGACCACCTACTTATCAAAGGGCAATAACCAAAACATTTCATGAATACATTGATGTCTTCATGAAAATATTCCTCGATGACTTTACAATTTTCAATGACCTATCAACACATCTTGAGAGGCTCATGGAATGTTTTTTCAAGTGTAGAGAGTTTGGTATTAGCGTTAACCCAAACAAGTGTGCATTCATGGCATTTTTAAGAACTATCCTAGGTTTTATAGAATTCAAAAAAGGGAAAAATATCAATCCCATGAACTTTCAAGCCTCAGTAAACATGCCCATAACTACTAACCTTTAGCAAATCCAAGTTTTCAATGGGTTGGCAAAGTTTTATAGGTGTTTTATCAAACACTTTGCCTCTATTATGTCATTAATTACCGGATTACTCAAGAAGTTTAAAGTTTTTGAATGGACTAAATAATGTCAAATAACTTGGGAGGAGATTAAGAATCGATACGTACAAGCCTTTATCTTCATTATTCCAAACTAGGAGCTTGAGTTTCATGTTCACACATGTGCATCTCAACTAGTAATAGGAGCCATACTTGCTTAGAACCCAACAAGTAAATTTGATGAACCAGTTATGTATGCCTTTAGATTACTAAACTTAGCTTAATGGAATTATAATATTACTGAAAGGGAAGCTTTAGCTATGGTCTATGCCCTCACAAATTCAAACATTCTTTACTAGGTAATCGATTTGTATTTTATGTTGACCACATGGATCTTGTGTACTTAGTTAACAAGCTACAAGTTTTTGGCAAAATAGTTAAATGGTTATTGGAATTTTTGGAGTATGACTTCCAAATTGTTTATAAACCTAGTAGATCCCATTTAATTGCAGATGCATTAAATAGATTGCCCAACCAAATAGAACTAGTTGGTGTACATGATCAAAACCACTAATGTTCACCTCTTCACATTACAACTAGAGTGGTCATAGAACGTGTATGACTATTTGTTAAAAGGGATAATGCCAGAAAGATTTACTACTTCACAAAAATAGTATTTGGTTTAGAAAGTTTAACCATTTGTGTCACAAGATGGAATATTTTATAGATTTGGAGAAGGTAACAAGTTTTGTCATGTTTTGCAACCATAATTGGATTTTATTGGACTTATTAAACCAACGAATCATTATTCTAACAACTAATATCTTTTAGTTACCACATATTATGTTACTAAGTGAGTGGAGGTGAAAGCTTTACGCACCAACATAGTTGTTGTTACTACAAAATTCATATAGGACCACATTTTTACATGGTTTGGGTGTACATTGATTGTTGTTACCGATCAAGGTACACATTTCATTAATGATGTTATTAGTTACTTAATTAATCATTTTGTCCTAAAACATACTAGTTCTACTATCTATTATCCTTAACAAAATGAATAAGTTAATCAAATTTACTAACAAAGTTTTCGGTACATTGTTCACAAAATTGGTGAACGAGAACCGAAATGACTAAAATGAGCACTTGCCAACAATTTTATCTCCTTATAGAGTTATTTTTAAGGTTCGAACTGATCATACACCATTTCACCTCATTTAAGGATTGCACCCATTGCTACCTACAAAATATTTGTTACCATCCAAACCAAGACAAAATCATGATTCGAAACTTGTTACAATTCCTACTAATGAACTCTTTGAAATAGAAGAACTCCAACCTGTTAATAGCACAAGAGCTAGTAGTTTCTAACTAGTGGAATTGGTTGTTATGGTCCTAAAATTGATACATTGAAACAAAATACCAATTTGGAGATTTTGGTTATGGTTTCCAAGCGCTATCAAAACACATAACCCTAAATTTCAAAGAAAATGGTTTGCACCACATAAGATCCAATATTATTTACCAAAAAATACAGTATTATTAGTGACTATTGATAAATTTGATCTTAATCGAGTATTAGTTAACATTAACAAGTTGAAACCTTATAGGTTTGCAAAGGATAACATATTTCAACCGGTTTTAACTAAGCGTAGTGATTTTCTATCAAAAGAACCAATGGAGGCAACCCATTTTGATAATTTATTCATTAAACAACTAATTAACCTAATCTGTGTTTAGCCCTATGGCAGAGATCATGTTGGGCAAGTCGTCTTTACTCGGTGACATGGGTGACTATGATTACAGTAGCTCGAGCCTTTGAGGGAGAAGGAAGCTACATGGTTGGTCAATAGCAAATAAATCCAGAGCAGAAAAAATATATTGTAGAGAGGTAGATATGTAGCCAAAAAGAAGGGGTCATGTGAGAACAGACAACGCACACACCATCTGATGTGGACCCTGGCGTCTATGTTCTACAAATCGGTCTCACACCCGCTGACAACTTTCCATTCCCAAAACTCAAACTG
>Ga0209611_10009215_pt1 | contig 15034 bp, 10 predicted proteins | sample S1TSphgellanicum_3_FD_187693 | JGI IMG/M metagenome (GOLD analysis project Ga0209611, IMG submission 187693) | Host-associated microbial communities from peat moss isolated from Minnesota, USA - S1T2_Fc - Sphagnum magellanicum MG (SPAdes) (version 2) | ecosystem: Host-associated > Plants > Peat... | reverse complement strand
AGCCTTGGGCTCATGACTAAGGCAAAGGGCTTGCAAGGGTGTGAGCCAAGAATAAGCCTAGGAGTTGCATTCTCATGCCCCTAGGAGTGTAGGAAAGTTTGAAAGAAAGAACCTTTAACTCCCAAATGAACTCCCATGTTGGGAGTTGGAGTCCCGGTGGACTCTTGAATGTTCAGAGAGTGATTGCAAGGGTCAAAACCCAATGGCTCAAGGAATTCTTCATGAAATTAGAAAGCTATTGAAACGTAGATGTATAAATGGGCTCGCATGACCCATTTGGACATCTGAAACACAAGTTGTGGCCAAAAGAAGGGCCGGGAGTTAAATTGGCAGTTTGACTCCCGACCACTAAAAGTCAATAATCACCTCAATTTCCTTGTGTGCAAGTGATGTGCAACATGCCATTGAAAAGCTCTCAACGAAGGCTATAACTTTGTTTTAGACCTCATCTTAATATAAGGTCTGCACACAAAGTTATGGGGCCCCAAAGTAGTAGGAGTCCCAACTTTGGCAATTTCGGGACTCCCAATTGGGAGTCCTGAAACAAAAAGTCATTTTGATGTGGGCCTTGTGGAGAGGCACAGAGTATACTATAAGGGGGAAGGTGGTGGCTTTCCCCAAGTCTGGGCCATGGTGAATCTTGTGAGTCCGAATTTGGATGTGGCTCATCCTAGCACCAAAAGTGCTCCGATTATGCACTAACCACCTTGTGTTGGTTTTGTGCAGGTCTGTGTGAGTAGTTGATGCTTGTCATTCTTCCTAGTCCCATCCCGGAGCTCCAACACACCTCTCTACCCCTCAAAATGCTATGAGCCAGGGAACATGCCCTAACTCCTTGTTTTTCCGTTGTTTTTAGTTTAGACTCACATCTGAGTCCGTTAAGGAGCTTGGGGGTGCGTCATTCTGATTTCTAGCAAATGCTAAAGAGGGCATAATTGAGTGTCATCTATTAGACATTCCCAAGGTTTTGTTGTCATTTCACATATTCTATCCAATATGCTTGAGATTAGTGTATATTCAATCATTAATTCCAATGGGTTTAGTGTCAAAATTGGTGGCAATTTTCCTTTTGCCATTGTAAAATAAAGGCTTGTTGTATTGATTAGGTAAATTAATAGCATAGGAAAAAAATGCAATTTGATTCTGCAAGTAGTAAAAGTCGTGTTAAACACAAGAGGTTAAGAGAGTGAATGAAAATAAAAAGTAACTTGAACTAGTGTAGGCAATGTGAAATGTCGTGAGCTATTTCATATTGTATTTGTTTCTAATGGGCACATGCTTTTTAATGGTGAACAGTTAATGTTTGGATTGGCATATACCTCTTGGTGGGTCTATGGGATTTAATTTAACATTTTATATGGTTTAGATTTGTAAAACTTGAATATATTTCATATTCAAGCAATATGAAGTATGGCTTTAAAATGTGACTTGAACATTTCATTCGTCGAATTATTTTGAAAGAAACCAACATAAATTGTTTCGACCTTGTTTCTTTTGTTCAAGTTTTTGCAAAAATAGTGTGTGTTGCCAACATTCATAATAAAGTTCATCTATTTTTTTAATCCATATTTTCATCCATAAAGATCATTCATCCATGGACATGTGGTAGAATATTCTTCCACATCAACAAAGATTATGTCATACATGTCAAAGAATATTTTCCTAATTTTCTATTGACATGGACAAAATATTTTAAAAAAGATTTGGTCCTGCTCATGCGTCCATGCTTGCTTACTCATGCTCATGCTCACAGGCTCGTGGACTAGCCCAAGGTTGGTACCAAGGGAATACAAAACTTTCAATACCCACCCTCACCTCCATACCTGCCTTTTCAAAATTTATGTTATCCATAATTGAACTTGACCCAACTTTACAAAATGTTGAGGTTATTAGTCTTGGCTTCATCATTTCGTGTATGCTTGGTCATATGGTCATTAGGGTTTATGGTTTTGTTTTCTAAAGAAGTAGTAGTTAGTAACTACTATCGAGAGCTTAGAAAGCCATTTCTTTTGTTTCTTGAGGTTATGGAAAGGGGTTGGAAAAGGTGTGATTATGATGAAATATCACCTTTCATTTTTTAGTGGATCAATTGGGAAGGGAGACTTGATTGTGACATTCCAATTACCAAGGAGATGGGTCATGATGGTGGTCCATATCAATGTAACACATTGATTACGGAGCAAAGAATTTATAGGTGTTTTGATTCAACAAGAAGCAACTTGAATAAGAGGGTAAGCTTTTATGTTTTCTTTTTCAATTTGTAATTATGGGATTGTGTTTTTACAAATATTTTGTTGTTACACAACCTCACATTTAAGTTTTACATCATGAAGCTTTTAGAAATTTGTGTTTTTGTTGTGTGAGGCAAGCTAATAATCTATGGTCTTATATCTTCTGGTCTTATGTTTGTTAATTGTTGTGATCATGAGTGAAACAAACCAATCTTTTGTTGATCCTTTGAATGGAAGCTATGAGAAAGAAAACTTTTGTCTTCACTTAAATCAAGGTTTATCGATTATTATTAAACTTGTTTCTCGTGTGGTGGTTTTCATTGATTGTCACCAAGTTCATGTTTCAAACTTAGAAAGTTTGAGAGTTGGAGCTTGTGTAAGGTTGTTTTCATAGTTGTCCATTTGGGTATGGTGTTTTTTTTTACTTTTATTTACATGTAGAAAAAGTTCTAATCTTTTGCATCTCACCCTCTAAGTTGAAGGAAAATGATCAATAATCATATAGTCATGTTCCATGTTAATTTTTAATTCTCCTCCATCCATGAATCCATTATTTTGTCTTAATTTTGCAATATTAATTGTTCTTGACTATTGTTTATTGTTTCTTCATGCCCATTCATCCCATGCATATTGCATACAAATTAATATATTTGTATGTGTGGTGTTGTGTGATATGTGGTGCTCATTGGTTTGTGGTGGTCCTTGTCTTTAATCCTTTAAATGATTTGACATACCTATAGCCTTCAAGCCTCAAGTCTATATGAAAAATTCCTTGAGTTTCATTGATCATATGCATGTTATTCATCTTACTAATGTAATTTCTTGCATTTGCAAGAAATGCTTCTAGTAGCATTGTTGAGATCTTACAAAATCAAGGTGGACAACAACCAAATTTGGAGGAAGATGGTGATGGGGCATATATTTTGGAATTACACATGGGGGAAATGAGGAAGCAAGGCTTTGCTTGGAAGCCCCAAAACCATAATTTGCCCACATGGGCATTCAACAAGGTTAACAACAACCAACTTATTGCTTTTGATAAAACCAATTTATGTGATGCATTATTTACCATAATTAAGTGATTAACCGTGAAATCCATGCATACTAGTAGTTGCAAAGGGTTGATTTCATACCATAACATTAATGGCATTACTATTATAAGAAAGCATGTTGAAGTCGAACAAAATGTTCTTTATGTAAAATATTCAAAAGAGGTAACTAGTCATGCTTGAGGTGCAATTGAATAGGTATGGGCCAATAAGAGGCCGCATGTATCCCCTAGTGGCACCTTTGGTATTTTTGGGTCCATTAATTTGTTCAAAATGGACAATGAAACACTAAAGGCCTTCTTGGAAGACATTATATTGTTTTTAATTCAAGAGATTTCTACCCTTGAGAATTGTCAAATCCATTTGGTTATAGAGATTAGCAAACATATTGTGCTTGCATGTTGTCCTTTTTCAAAAAGTATTTGTGGACAAAGTTTTACCCAACTTGATGCCTTGGTAGACCATGTGTAGTATGCATTAACAACATGTTTATTAAGTACTTGCATCTTCAACCTTTTTGAATGTTAAAAGGTGCAAATGAGTCTTTGTTGTTGTTGTGAAATTCTTTATCAAACACCTAGGAACCCAAGCACATCACCATTGGGTTGTTTTAGGCCATGAATACAAATGGCATAACTTCAACTTCAAAATTACAAAAAAATCTGAACATGTTTTTTCTCACACAAAATATTTTGGCTTATGTCTAAGATGAGGGATCCAATTTGACAATTTGTGTCATACCTTTGAACTTTATGGAGTCACGCAACAATTTGGTCATGTCACAACCATTTGATGGTTTTTGTTTTGGGCATGTGTAGTAAAACAATCATCAATTTGAAATTATTGATGAAAAAATTGTTCATGGTTTTAAGTATGCAGTCATGAAATTGGGGCAATTTGATATCCAAAAATGCATAACTTGGCCCAAAGTTTTTTCAAAGGGGCAACAAGCTTGGAATAAGGCTTGCATAAATTTTGGGTTAAGACCCAAAAAGTTAAACAAGCTTGTGAAGACAAGGTACAATTATTTCTTGTCTTTTTTCCTCCTTACCTTATGGGTTGTATATTCTATCATTTTGTAATCTTTCTAAGCAAACTTGCAATTGTCTTTTTTTCTACCTTTGTGGGTTGTACAATTATTATTTTCTTTAGTCTAGACCTATAGGTTGAATTCTTCGTTTCAACATGCATGAATAAGATGAACTAATAGTTCAAGTGAGGTTGGTGTTTATTCTTTTTGAATTTTAGGTTTGCAAGTTGAGTTTTTTTGTTCCAAAATGCATTTACATTTTAAATGTCATTGCACTATGCTATAATTGGCAAACTATGGCATTATAAACCCATGTGCCTTTTCAAAGATCTTGGACAATTTGTGAATCTATGATGAAAGTCTTGTCTTCAATTGTCATAGGTTGTATGTTGAACCAAAGCCATGGACATTGTTATTGGCTCCTCAAAGAGATGTTTTTCATTTCATCATTTCCATATGTTGGGATGTCTATGAAGAACTTTTTGTTCAAATTATTATAAAGAACTTGGAGGTAGATCTACAAATAAACATTTTTTATGAATAATTGGATAAGCTCATGGTGTGCATGAAATAAGATATACTATAAATCCTAAACACTTTCATCTCCTTTTTTCATGTCTTTAAGAATAAAAAAAGGTCAAAATCTTCTAGCTTTGATGTTAGTTCCCATGTTTAAGAACCTCTATTTGGTTTCTAGCTATTTGGGACACAATAGGGCAACAATATGGGTTACTCAAATGATGAATTGTTATTCTCCACTTTACTAGTGAAATGTTACAAGTTTTTGAAGCCTAATTAGATTGAAGAGCCTTAGTTGTAAAACACAAAATGAATAAATTCTAATGATCTGTTTCACACTTTGGAAATTATTGTTAACATTTTGAAATAAATTGTTTCAAGAGAATTGGATGGATTTGAACCCTATCATGTCAATGGAAATACTTGAAAATGTGTTTTGACATGGTGGTGCATATAGTAGCATAATTTTCCAACAATTGCTATGTTGGCAAGATATGTAAATGTTTAACATTCCAACCAATTAGATTGAAATATAAATTTTTTTTCTATTGTAAGGTTTTGGTGTGAATGCATCAACATCCAATCCCATCATACATATTATCCCACCATGCAAATAATCAAGATAGCTTTGACATAGTTTAACAAATAATTTCCCATGTACCAAAATGTAGTTATTGCCAGCTCTAAGTGGTTATTGCCCTTGTACCTTAGCATGCAATTATTGTCCATTTTGTGTGATTGATGTACATCCTCTTTTTTCCTTTAACTAGCTATTGCTAGGATAACTTTTAGGCAAGAACGTTATGTGTTTTTCACTATATTGGATATGCAACTTTGGTTTTACAATAGATTGTTTATAAACTAATGTATTAGTTATTAATTACTAATACAAAGTCATGCACAAGTTTTTGTTGAAATAGTTGATGCCTTTAGATTATGGGCCCATGAATCTTTTAATAAGTTGCATTTACCCATAAGTTTATTGATCAGTTTACAAATATTTTGTTGGTAGGTGTCAACCATGGTAGATTCAAGTAACAAATAATTGGGTAATATAAAACATTTTAATGGAGAGAATTTCCATTTGCGAAAGTTTCAAATGTGTGCAATTTTAATGGGAAAAGAATTGTTAAAAGGCATTGTTGACAGAAGTGAAATTAAATTAATAATTGTTGGAGTAGCTCAAGTAGATAGGAACAAGCATGATAATCAAGGGATTAGTCTTTTGTAACAAACACTTGGTAAAAAGTACTTGGAATATGTTATTGCATGCAATAATACACATGATATTTGGGACAAGGTCCATGTTATCCAAGAATAGAATTATGGAAATAGCGACCATGAATTACAACGAAAGTTTTTCAAATGTGATATGGTGGAAGGAAACACCATTACTTCATACATTGGCAAGATTGAAATGGTCATAAGCTAATTAGCTAGGAGATGAAATAAGATTTTTAATGTTAGGGCCATCATTGCTAAAATCATGAACAATTTACTTGATGGATATAATAGTGTCATGTCTACATGGGATAACACTCCAAATGCCTCCAAGACTTTGGAGAATTTCACATGTCAATTATTCCAACAAAAAACAAGATTGAAAAATAAATTGAAGGGAAATGTCAAAAAGGTGACAATATATGTAGCCTAATTGAAGGCTAGTGAAATAAGAGGCAACAAGCACAATGTAAGGAGATTGAAGAGAAGAAAAAAACTCTTTCTACCACAAGTGTGGAAGAAAGGGACATTGGGCTCAAAAATGTGCATATGAGGATGCAGATAAAGGAGAAAAGAAGAAATGTGATAGGTCAAGTAGCAAGAAATTGGGAGGCCCTTATAAAGCTTTCATGGTGAGTTCTTCAAAGTTTCATGTGTATTGTTGCATGCAAATAACATCCACATCCAATTTTGCAAAGAAGCTATGAATGTAATAATGTATGTACTCAATAGAATTGGGATAACATTGGATGGCATGACACCTTTTGAAGCATTGTTCCAAATGAAGCCTTTAGTGGCCCACATAAGGGTCTTTGGATCAAATGTTTACTTTCATGTTGCCAAAGAACTTACAACACAAGTTATCGCCATTAAGAGAAAAAGGCATTTTCTAACCAACCGGTTTTCGACTACATGTCATCTTCAACTTTGTTTCAACTAGATAATAATATTTATTTAAAAAAATTCCATGTGGATGAGATGACACCTAAAATGACTTTATGTGTTGACTAGTTTGGTAAATGTACGACATTGAAAATTAGCAGGTGTTGATCATCAAAATATTTTTAAAAAATATATATAACCAAGTTGAAGAGTAGTTGAGAATTCCATTTTGCTAGGACATTATGCCATGTCAATCCAATTGCTTGACTATTTTGGCAAACCTTGTTTTTGAATGGATGAAAAAAGGATATTAATGGATGAAATATTGCATGCATTTTCAATTGTACTTCATTACCTATACCCTACCCACGTATTACCTACCCACCTACCTACTTATCATTACTTACACCCTACATACATGTTACCTACTTACTATTGTAACTTATACCTACATATTACATGCCTACCTACCTACCTAAGTACTTACAAACTATTGACCTACATAACTTAACCTACAACCTACCTAGGTAGCTAATGAGGCATGTAAGCATGTAGGCTATTTAAATAGCTAGGTTGGATAGCTAATGAGGCTAGATTTGAATGGGGTGGCAAGGCAAGGCAAGTTATGACTACCTACTTACTTATTGTCTACTTAGATGTAATAAAAAGTCCCTGGGTAAATAATAGGTCCCTAGGTAATAATAGGTAGATATGTTAGGTCAAATGTAGGTAAGTAGGTTACTTAAACTAATTAAGTATAGATAGATAGGTATTAAGTAACTAGGTAACTAGGCAAGGCTTTTTGGTAGGTACCTCCTTGATTTTTGTTTAATCATGGTGTCACAACTCACAACTGACCTATACTTAACTTATTACTACCTACTAGGTCTACATAAGCTTTAAATTAGGCAAGGAAACTAATTAGAACTAGGCTAGGATAACTAACTAGGTTAGGCAAACTACTTTAACTTAGCAAGGGTTCAATTTTGTGGTATAAAATAATTGGTATATACTTTTATGGCATTTTACATATTCATTAAAATGCCATAAAATGCCACAAAATTAAAATTATACCATTTATAATGTTTAAAATTATATCACAAAATGTCATTTATTTATAAATGATTCCATTTATGCCATTAAATTTCATATAATATATATAATGCCATAATTAATTATGAATGGATGGATTTAACGTGGCATATAGTATGAATGAATGATTTAATGTGCCAAATAATATGGATGAATGGATGGTATGACATATAACATTGGTGGCAATGTGTTGGCGGGAAATTCAAAATTTGAATTATAATTGAAAATTACTTGAAATGATGTCAACTTACATAGTTGAAAATTAGTTAACATCCCAACTATAACCACATACTTCATCCATCCATGGATGAAGGGACTACCCTTATATAACATTGTCATTCACTTTGAATTTTCTTTGTGCTTTAGTTTGATTTTGTTTTTCTTTTTTTACAATTTGTTTTGTTTTATCTTGCTTTTCTTTAAGCCCAACTTGTGTTTAGAAGTTTAAATCATGTAGTTTAATATCAATTCATGGATTTTTTCAAGCAAGTGCATTGTGCCTTTTACATGTGAGGAATTTCAAGTTTTTCATTTTGGGGTTATTATTAAGTTGTTTTCTTTTTATCATGTTCAAACTTTTTTTTTTTCTTTTCAATGCAGTTTTTAAAAAAATATATTAAGCACATTAAGGTCATATGGTGTCAAGGCAAATGAACATGAATAACATGAGGAGACAAACTTATGGAATTTGGAAGCCACCACCACACATGCCTTTTATAATTGCAAGTGCTTAAAAATTCTTTTCCTTTTTTTAAATTTTTTTCCCTTAACCAAGATATTTCCTTTTTTATTTCTTCACCATGTTACTCTTAGTTAAATTGTTTTTTAGGTAGGTTTTATTTTGAAATCTTGCTAGTTTTTTTTTCAATGAAGTTTTTCAAAAACATTCATTAAGGTAACTAAGTTGGTTTTAGTACATTTAAGTGCTTAGGGAAGTTCAGATCCAAGGGGAAGGTTCTGTTTTCTTTGGTGTTAAGAAGATGTTGAACCCCTCCTTTTGGCACATCTGAGGCACTAAAATTGTCAAGAATTGATTAAAAATGAGAAAGTTATGGCCCCTCAAAGAAGGGGGGGTCAAAAACTCAAAACAACAAACCACAACCAATTCTTGAACACCCAAAAACTTCCGTTTATGTTGTTTTGTTGTTATTATAGTTCAAAGATTATTTGTAGAACTTAAGGTGGCACTCGTAAAACATTTTAAATCATTTAAAATGAAAAGAATTTGAGAAAGTTATGAGCTTTGAAAGGAGGGGTCCAAATATAAAGAAAAAAAAACATGTTTTATAAGTATGAAAGTTTTTTCTTCAACTTTCATTGGTTTTTTTTCTTTTCTGATTCCAAAATAGACACTTGGGCAATGAGAGCTAAACTTATGAACCTTTTCAACCATTAATGCAAGTAAGGTTTTGATTGTGTTTGTTTTAGTGAGTTACTTTCAACTAAGTTTCAACTATATAATTTCTCCTATATTTTGATTGGGTTCAACAAGATTTCAATTAAGTTTCGACTCTGTTTGTTGACTATGTATAAAGTAAGCCTATGATCTATGCCATTTTTATTCATTATTTAGTTCTAATTTTTCCAAATTTCAAAGTGTTTTTTTCTTTGTTGAACTTTCTTATTCTTGAATAGTAAATGATGATGTTTTTAAATGTGTGCAACTAATGCACTTTTTTTTTTTTGATGCATTATAACTTAAATTCCTATTAAGTTTTTTCATTTTTAACAAATTTCATTTTTTTTAATTAAAAAAAGTAAGGTGCACTATGAACAAGACAAAAGATGTGGTCCAACAAAGCAATAATCCAATTAAGCAATGCCAACAACGAGTTCACACCATTAGTGCATAAACAAAAGACCACCACCTTATAGGAGAGTCATTTCATTGTTCCAATAAATGTTTGATTAATAACATTAACATCTTCGAAATGTAGATGGGACCATTTCCTAAATGTTGGATTTGAAGGGCATGCACAAGGAATGGGAGTAATGCTACCAATTGCACCTAATCAATCTCAAGATGAACTTGATAGTTCAGCAATGCCAAGTGATCCAAAAAGAAGGTTGAATGAAATAGTGGGAGTATTAGATTTGGAACTAGAGACACCACCAGTCGTAATAAAGTTGGTTGAAGTTCCAAATGTGGCAGTAGGAACACTAGTTCACAAACTTGGTACTAGATAGAAAAGGCCAACTATAAGGTATGGAAAGTCAATCTACCCTCTTGATCGAAACAACTATGCTTGTGTTAAAGTTTCAACTAGTATTCTTAATGAACTTGAATCATTTGAAGAAGTAATGACATCTCTAGAAAAGGAACAAATTTGGATACAAGCCATAAAAGAGGAGTTTAATTTGTTGGTGGAAAATGAAATTTGGGAATATTAAGAACTGTTAAAAGGAAGGAAAATAGTAAAAAATAAGTGGGTATACAAATTGAAACTTGTAGTTGATGGAAGCATGTATCACTATAAAACTAGTTTGGTGGCTAAGGGGTTCACCCAAAAAGAAGGGGTGAACTTCAAAGAAACATTTAACCTAGTTGTGAAATTTAACTCAATAAGAACAATGCTTTCCATTGCAACTATAGAAGATATGAATATAACCCAATTTGGTGTTTGTACATCTTTTTCTAAGGTGAAATAGAGGAAGAGATTTACATGACACAACCATTGGGATTTAAAAACATCAAAGAAACAAAGAAAACTTGTACATGTAAGTCCATGTTTTCTACAGTCTAGAATAGGAAGTTCAATTTGTTTCTCATTAAATACAATCTTGTTGCCACCATTATTGATGGATGTGTGTACTATAATATATTAAATCTTCGCCTAATCTTAACCATTTTTGTGGATGACAATATGGCATGCAACGTTAAAGAAGATTCCATTGAACACATTTTGTCCTTCATGAATGATGTTTTCCAAATCACAATAGGTTATCCAAAAGTGTATGTCGGATTACATATCATTTGAGTGACAGAAGAATGTGTGGTTCACATTAATTTGACTTGACACATTCTTTCTAAGTTGAAGAAGTATGGATATGAGAATTGTAATCTAGTGGTTGTATTTGCCCACCCTAATAATGTATTTGATTTAAGTTTGCACATTGGAGATGGAAGCATGGAAGATCAATCATCTTTCCTTACAAAGGGATCATTGGCAATTTACACTTTAAACAATTGGGCACAAGGTTTGACATTTTGTTTGCAGTTGTGCATGGCGCCAAGTTCACCAAAAACTCACAAATGTAGAATATTACAGTGTTGGAACATGTTTTACATTCTTATTGTGATGTAGATTTTGCCATGGATTTGAATGATCAAAAGTCTGGATTCAACTTTCTACTTATGCTCATGTGGCATGGGGTTCATGGAAGCAAGATTGCAATGTGGGGAATACCACAAAAGTTGAATATATTGTCACACATGCAACAATCAATGAGATCATTTGGATGCATAAGTTGTTGGGTGATTTTGGATATGGACAAATAGCTTTGATTAAGTTGTGGAACGACAACCAAATTACAATTCGATTATTGCGAAAGAATACATTATATTGTGGACGTACCCACATTTTTTTGGAATATTTTCCATTAATTTCAAATTTTATATGCTCAAGGTTGACACAAATAAAAAATATTTTTGCATGTTCAAAGCACTCAAACCTCAAGAATGGACAATCCTTATTTTTTTCAACTTCATCTTTTATTTTTACTAAATGTGCACCATTCCTTTTGAAAATTGGAAAGGATTTTAATGTTGATGATTAAAATGGCAAAAGGATTTGAACTAATGAAAATTATTTTTATAATCAATTTGAACACATTTGGTTCAAAGTTCAAACCTACTTTTGACCCTAAAAATTATGGATTTTGGAAATGTGGCTTTAACAAAAGTTATTCATATTTATGCAATAGGAGGCATGAATGCATCAATTTGTAGTCAAAATGTATTTGTATCTAACATGTAGTGTTAAACTAGGTATCACTAGTAAAAATCTTCAAATATATGGTTGAAAATCTTTTAAGGTGTACCACACAGGATAAAAAGGGTTTAGTCCTTATTGCAATCATTTTTTACCCTATATTTTGATCTCATAAAAAAAAATGAATCAAAAGTTCTCAAAAATTTCAAAAGGACTATATTTTAAACTATTACAATTTTAAATTCCATCGTAATCATCCATAAATGTGTCTTTACATGATAAAAAATGAATGGGTAAAAAAGATAAAAAAGGGTGGTGTTGTGACAAAATTTTAGTACACCTTTAAGAATTTTCATCCATATGACTGAGTTTATGATTAATATTCCAATCATAAAGGACATATGTGAAATCATTAGTGATAGTTTAATCATTTTTAATTAATTAATTAATATTATAAATTAGATCAAAACTTGGGGAACATTATTTTAAAATTTAAAATTTTATTATTATAAAGTTATTATATATAATATAAATAATAATATGTATTTTAATGTTAATTATTTTTATTTCATTATTTTTCAACCTATCAATTGTTGACATGTGTCACCACCTAAGTTATGTTAAAAACCTAAATTAAATCGATAAGTAAACCACCTAATCTTCCTACTTAAGTTTGTTTAGGTAACCACTTAACCTAGGTAGTCTAGGTAGGTACAGAATATTTGGTCAATATTCCAATGTTGACCACAATGCGTGTCATTTGTGAAGATTGATCCTTGGACACTATGAGAAATTGTGTCCATCGAAACCACACTACCTTACAATTAAAATAAAAAAAACTCATATACAACTATCCCTCATGTATTACAACTAGTGTGTAATTATCCCCTCAAAAATATGGTGTATTAATAAATAAATTGTCATGTCAAAAAATTAGTTGTATTATAATTATAAGTGAGTTGAAAATAGATCTTCTATATGATAATTTATACACATCATACATACATATGTAGTCAACCATGTTTGACTTTTTAAGAAATTGCATTATAATTGCATGTGGCAACTACTTTAGAATTGTTATAGATGTGCCACTAAAATAACAACTATGTTGCAATTAATGTATAATTTACATACATGTGATCATGCCACATGTCCACATTTCCACCACCGATTATGGGATACATTTGCACCTATTTTTTTTATTATGAATTCCCATTGATACAATTAGTATGGCCACTAGTGTGCCACTACCAAAGTACTATTATTCAACTATGTTATGATTATAATACAATTATTTATAGCTTAATTTAAAAAAATCATCAATTTATATCTTCATCATATGTGCTTCATTTTGAGTGATTTAAAATGTTATGGGAGCGTTACCTTAAGCTCTAGAAATCATTTTTGAAATGCAAAGGAAAAGGAGTAATGAAAAAATAACAAAAGAGTTTTCAACTTGCAAAACATGTTTTGTTTTTTTTTCCTTTTTGGATTCCTACTTTCAAACTTCATAATTTTTTTAATTATTTTTTATTCATTTTAAATGATTTAAAATGTTATAGGAGCGCCACTTGAAGTTTTACAAATCATTTAAAAATTCTAATAGCAATAGAACAACATACATGGATTTTTTAAGGTGTTCAAAAACTAGCCTTTGTAGCATTTAATGGTTTTTTTTTTGAATTTTTGACCCCCTCTACTTTGAAGGCCATAATATTTTCAATTCTATTCCATTTATTATGATTTTTAATGCCCCAGATGCACCAATAGGAAGGGTTTTAGTTTTGTTTAAACACCAAAAACAATGGAGCCCTCCCCTTCGATCTAGCTTGCTTTGAATGTTTAAGTGTTATAGTTGCAACTCAATTCCAACTTAATTTGCAACTAAGGAACAATTAAAAAATTTAACCCATATGGTTTATCTTCGAATCCCATGTTATAAACTATATAAAAAAAAGCTATATCTCACATTCTCACATTAAAATACAAGTGCCATTTTGGGATGAGCTCAAAGACTTAACCTAAAAGCAAAACATAAAATAAAAAATAATAATTTCATGGTTATTTTTTAGTTCACTTAGTCTTGTGTTTTCTTACCTTCTCACCTACTTAGGTAAGTAAGTAGGTCCTAGGTAAATATGTAGGTATCTAGGTCTTAAAACCTATTAACCTACTTACTTATGGTTATGTACAACTTACCTAGCTATTAAAATATAATTATATATATATATAATTAATATGCCATGTGTCACAATATCGGACCATCATTAACAATCATGATGAACGATGGAAATCAATATTTCCAAAAAAAATCATTTTTATTTCCAAAAAATTTCATAGTGCCACATGTTAAATTTTAACAGATGGATGGTAATTAATGACGTTAACATGACATCATGGGTGCAATTATAATGGAATTGATAGTAGTTGAAAATGAGTTTTTTTGACAGAGTTATAATTGAATCGCAATGAATTACATCATATATATGATGAGTTGTAACTTTGCAACTTGTTCGTTAGCATTCACAACGTATAAATACAATGAGTTGCAAGTCTATTCTACAACTCAAAAATTGAGTTGTAAGGTTAGTTACAAAACACCTTTTTTTTTCATAGTGGGACTTCAAAGATGGAGTTCAATTCTTTTGCCACAAAGCCATCCTACTTGTTGTGTAAATAATTTAATGTTTATTTTATTTAGACCATACTTCATATAAACATTACATAAAATTTCAAATTTAATAATTCATATTATATTGATAATTTGTCCAAATGGAAAAATTGAAAATTTAATCATAAATTTCTTTCAACAATGTACATAACTATATAATTTACTTTTTAAATTGTAAATTCGATTTTTAAAAATTATTCAAAATTTTACACTAAAATAACATTTCAATGACCATACTTTAAAAAAATTAAATTCAAACACATGATTTGTAAAAGAAAAACCTTTTATGGCTAATACATTGACACGCTCCCAAGTTCCTAGTTAGGCCCAAATAGGGTCTAAATTACTGTCGCAACCCCACTTTGAGGGAGTTGTGAGGTCGCCACTCACACTCCCGAAAATGGGAC